>ENA-OQCE01000391-OQCE01000391.1-human-gut-metagenome-genome-assembly--contig:-NODE-391-length-21288-cov-3.679221_pt1 | contig 21288 bp, 24 predicted proteins | sample MGYA00242495_ERZ504572 | MGnify/ENA primary metagenome ERZ504572 (study PRJEB26092, sample SAMD00036228) | human gut metagenome | host: Homo sapiens | study: EMG produced TPA metagenomics assembly of...
CTTCAATTTCCAGCACACCGCCGGCAATCATCGCACCAATGGCAGCCGGGGGAAACGGTCATATGGCTGGGCAAAATCATTTCCCCGGCGCATACATCCTCGCCGATCTGGCGGATATGCTGCCACGGGGCTGCGGCTGCGTGAATGGTGATGGAACCATCTCCATTCTTCACAATGTCCTCCACCATGATGACTGCATCTTTGTCCTCCGGAATCGGGTCGCCGGTGTCCAGCACAAGAAACTGGTCCGGATTTAGAGTAACAGGGGTCGTTTCCGTCGCACCGAAGGTTTCTTTTGCGGAAACCGCCACACCATCCATGGCACTGGCGGCATAGTGCGGGGCGCAGATGTGGGCATAGACTGCCTTTGCCGTCACCCTACCACAGCTTTCAAAGACAGGAATGGTTTCTGCCTTTGACCCAAAACCGCCGCTTACCAGCCGCTCCAGATATTCCTTCCGTGCCTGCGCAAGAGACACATTGGTCAAATATTCAAATCCCATAAAATTACACTCCTTACACTCCTGAAGTAATCGTTACCTGAATTTCCGCTCCCTGGGGTAAGCCTTCACAATCCCGACTGATGCAGAAATAGCCGTCGGTCCCTGCCAGAGTGGTGATAAGCCGGATTTTCCCCGAATGGGTTGGGCATAAAGGTCGCCGCCTGTTCCTGTCAGCCGGCAGCAGTGATACTGGGCTCTGCCATGGTTGGCACTGATGCTCTCTGTAACCCTGGCAGTAACGGTATAGGCAGTCATGTCCCGATCCATCAGCCGTCCCAGCAGGGGCTGCACAAAAAGTTTTGTGATAAAGTAGGCAGCCACCGGATGCCCGGGCAGACCCACAATGGGCTTTTTCCCGGCTTTTCCCAGAATGGTTGGTTTTCCGGGCTTAATGGCAATACCGTGAAGCAGAAGCTGGCCTACGGATTCAATGATGCGGCAGGCGGCATCCTTCACTCCGACACTGCTGCCTCCGGACAGCAGCACGGCATCACATTCCGCAATGGCCTGATTGACCTTTTGAGAAAGCAGTGCCTCATCATCCACCACAATCCCATAGTTGACAACATGGCACCCAAATGTGGAGAGCATTGCCTCCAGCATGGGACTGTTCACGTCCCGCACCTGTCCGGGGCCGGGCTGCGCCTCCGGAGGAACCAGCTCGTCACCGGTAGAAATGACGCCCACGGTCACTTTTTTCACCACCGGCACCTGCACCCGGCCAATGGCAGCCAGCGCACCAATGTCGGCAGAAGACAGGGAGCGGCCTTTGTGCAGAATCACCTTTCCGGGATACACATCATCCCCCCGGAAAATCAGATTCATGCCCGGCGCCGCAGGTTTGGCAACACCGATGGTGCCGTCGCCGTAGTCCTCCGTGTATTCCACCATCACCACACCGTCAGTACCCCTGGGCACTGCGCCGCCGGTGGGAACGGCTACACATTCCCCCTCATTCAGCAGATAGTCAGCGCCTTCGCCCATCAGCACCGTGGCCTGCAGGGGCAGGATCGCCGGGATGGCATCGCTGCAGCCGAAGGTGTCACTGGCGCGAACCGCAAAGCCATCCACTGTGGAGCGGTCAAAATCCGGCACATATTCCCGCGCCGCAATATCCTCCGCCAGAACTCTGCCCACAGCCTCAGACAGAGCTACAAATTCTGCCTGTTCAAGCGGGGAAAACTCCGATTCTATCAGCGCAAGAACTTCTTCCGGCGTTTTTACATACAGCATACTACTAAACCTCCATAATGACTTTACCCAGGTCCCGGTAGTCATTGCCGGAGAAGTGGGTCACCTCCCTGCGGAACACAGGTGAGGACAGGATTGCAAGCATTTTGACTACAGCCGGATTTTCCAGCGATTCCTTCCGCAAAACAAGATCGAACCGTTCCTCCAGCAGTGGGATGAAGTCAAGCCCCTCCAGCTGATGCGTTATCCGCTCCGTGCCAATGGCAAGATCCGCATCCCCTGCGGCAATGGCAGATGCATCGTAAGGTGAGAACTCATAATCTTGTCGTAGCCCTTTAGCTGTCCGGAGAGGATTTCCAGTTTTTTTAGCTGGGTATCCAGCAGGATCCTAGATGAGGAACCAACCCGGCGGTTGAGGATGGAGATGTCAGCCCGGCGCAGATCCTCCCACCCAGTTATGTGCTTGGGATTGCTTTTGCGAACATAAAAGCCCTGGGTGCGGTAGGACAGGTTCACCAGCACTGCGGGCACCCCGGCATCAGGCTTCGCACAAAGGAGACATTGCACTCTTTTCCATCATACAGATGGCAGGCCGCAGCGTCCACCTTTCCCTGATACAGTGCCAGCAGACCTTCAAAGCTAGACAGATATGTACGACCGGCGTTGATATCCTCCTGATGAAGATAATTTGCCAAAATGTCCAACACAACATCCTGCCCGGAGATGATCATCTCCGGTGCCTTTTCCTCAGCAGGTGTCAGCAACGTGGAGTGGATATCGATGCGCTGCACCGGGGCAGTGGAATGCTCATGCCGGGAGCGGGCAATATAGGCATCCACATCCTCCTGCGTAAAACGAACCTTTCGCCCGATTTTATAAGAATGGATTTCTCCCTTGCGAATCAGGTCGTAAATGGTGGACTTGCAGACATGGAGAATGTCTGCAACCTCCTGGGTAGAAAGGGACTGATTCTGCGCCATAATGCCGCCTCCTTGCAATCGTTTTCTGTCAATTATACTTCATCTTTCCAAATTGCGCAAGTGCTTGGTGCAATATTTCAAGTATTTTGGGCGATTTCACGCCATTTTGTACGGCATCTCGTCGAAGTACTAAAATCTCTTTGCATAAAATGATACAGTTTCATGCGGTTTCACACAAAAATGCACATCCGCTCTTGATATCCCTGTTATTTCCACTATAATAAACATATACAACATATACAAATTGTAAGCTCAATTTCAAATTTTTATGGAGGTATTGCATATGGCTAACGCATACTACGAAAAAATTGCCCGCATCAATCTGACCACCGGCAAGATCAAAGTGGAACCTCTGGATCTGGAACTTGCCCACAAGTTCATTGGCGGCCGTGGTCTTGGCACCAAGATGCTCTATGACGAGGGCATTGCCACCGTCGATCCCCTGTCCCCTGAAAACAAGCTGATCTATATCACCGGTCCTATGACCGGCGCTTCCGCCCCTTCCACAGGCCGCTACATGGTCTGCACAAAGTCCCCCCTTACCGGCATGATTGCCTGCTCCAACTCCGGCGGTATCTGGGGTGCCAAGCTGAAGTACGCCGGTTGGGATGCCATCATTGTGGAAGGTGAAGCTCCCGACTGGACCTACATCAACATTGACGACGATAAGATTGAGCTGCTGGATGCCCGGGAATATGTAGGTGTCATGAGCGAAGCCATTGACGAGCAGCTCAAGGCAAAGCACGGTGCTGACGTTTCCGTTCTGAACATCGGCCCCGCCGGTGAGAAGAAGGTGCTGCTTGCCGCCATTATGAACGATAAGGACCGTGCCGCCGGTCGTTCCGGTGTCGGTGCTGTCATGGGCAGCAAGAAGCTGAAAGCCATCGTGGTCAAGGCAACCCGCAAAAAACTGGACAACATTGCAGACCTGGATGCCCTAAAGGTAGCAGCCAAAAACGCTATGGATGTTCTGAAGGCCAACCCCGTTACCGGTTCCGGCCTGCGGCAACTGGGTACCGCTGTTCTCGTGAACATTGTCAACAACATCGGTGCTTTCCCCACCAAGAACTGGCAGGAAAGCTATTACGACAAGGCTGACGATATCTCCGGCGAAACTCTGGCTGAGAAATACCTGGTCAAGCCCGGTGCCTGCCATCGCTGCCCCATCGCCTGCGGCCGCGTGGTCAATGTCAATGGCAAGGTCGTCGGCGGTCCTGAATACGAGCCCCTGTGGGCCTATGGCGGCAACTGCGGCAACAATGATCTGAACGTCATCGATGAGTGCAATATGCTCTGCAACGAGTATGGTCTGGATGCTATTTCCGTCCCCTGCACCATCGCCGCTGCCATGGAGCTGTACCAGAGAGGCTACATCAAGGAGGAAGAGTGCGCCGGTGTACCTCTGGAATGGGGTTCCACCAGGGCATTGGTGGAGTGGACCAAGCGTATGGGCAATCCTGAAACCGAGCTTGACTGGCTGATGAGTTCCGGCTCCGCCCGCCTGTGTGAGCACTATGGCCATCCCGAATACTCCATGAGCGTTAAGAAGCAGGAAATGCCCGCTTACGACGCCCGTGCCATTCAGGCATCGGCATTACCTACGCCACCTCTAACCGTGGCGGCTGCCATGTCCGTGGCTACATGATCTCTCCCGAAGTTCTGGGTCTGCCCCAGCAGCTGGATCGTACCGTTACCAACGAAAAGGCATCTTGGGTCAAGACCTTCCAGGATCTGACAGCTGTCATCGACTCCATGGGTCACTGTCTGTTTACCTCCTTCGCCATGGGCGCCAAGGAGTACACCGACCTGCTGAACGCCGCCACCGGAACCAACTGGACCATCGAACAGGTTCTGGAGATTGGCGACCGTATCTACAACATCGAGAGAATGTTCAACAAGGCTGCCGGTATGAAGCCTGAGGACGATCGTCTACCCAAGCGGCTGCTGGAAGAGCCCGTTGTAAACGGCCCCTCCACCGGTATGACCTCCAAGCTGCCTCTGACTCTGCCCGAATACTACGAAGCTCGTGGCTGGGTCAACGCATTCCCCACCGATGAAACCCTGAAGAAACTTGGCCTGGACGAGTGTGTTGGCAAGTGATACAATATAATTAACGGGGAGGAGGCACGTCCCCTCTCCGATTTCTTTTGCAAAGGAGAATTTTCATGATTGAAGTTCGCGTTTTTGCAACCTTGCGCCAAGGCAGGGATAAAGTCACGCTGCTATCGCCGGAGGGTATCGCCTGTGCTGGGGATATCCTTGACCGGATGAACATTCCCCAAGAAGAAGTGTCTATTCTGCTCATCAACGGTTTTCATCACAAGCCGGAATCGGAAGTGAAGGACGGGGACATCGTGGCTCTGTTTCCCCCGGTGGGAGGCGGCTGAACGATGGATCCCAGATATGCGCGCAATGTCCCCGCCCTGAGCGAAGCGGAATGCGAGCTGCTTCGGCGCAAACGTGTTCTGGTGGTTGGCTGCGGCGGTCTGGGCGGGCATCTCATCGATATGCTTGCCCGCATTGGCATAGGCTTTCTGCGGGTGGTGGACGGTGATGCATTTGAGCCCTCCAATCTGAACCGTCAGCTGTTGTCCGAAGTTTCCTTGCTGGGCGTTGGGAAAGCACAGACCGCCGCGGAAAGAGTCCGGCGTGTGAATCCCAATGTTGCGGTTCATGCCGTGGGGGAATTTCTTACGGAAGAAAACGCAGCCGCCCTTCTTACAGACTGTGATGCGGTTCTGGACGGTCTGGACAATATCCAGTCACGGCAAATCCTCGCGAATGCCTGTGAACGTGCTGGAATTCCCCTGATCTACGGTGCCGTCAACGGCTGGGTCGCCCAGGCCGCAATCTCCTGCCCCGGCGATCATTTGATAGACTTACTGTACCCCGACGGGGCTGCACTCAAAAATAAGAGCGTTCTGAGCTTCACTCCCGCCCTGTGCGCCTCTATGCAGGTTTCCCTGTGCGTAAAGTTTCTCACCGACCGCCCCGTCAGAACCGGAACACTGTATTTTTTTGACTTACTGAATCAGGAATTCGAGGTCATCCCCATGACATAAGCGCCAGACAGAACACTGCTTCCAGGATTCTATGGTTGGTTGCAGCGTTCATCTAACACTTCTGCATACGGATATCTCTATAACGTACTGATTGGAAAATAGAACGACAGAGTGTTATGAAACCCACCTCTCCGGCTTTCTCCCTATACAAAGAAAAGTGTCCATTTTCTATCCCGAAAACGTACAGTTGCCATGATGAGCAGAGGGCAGCGTGTCATTATAGCAAAGAAAAGCAAACAGCACACAGGCGGTTTTATCCTCAAAAAAGCACCGAAACATGACAATCACGACCACCGGCTTAGCCGGTGGTTTGCTTTGACCCTATAAGGGTCTATTACCGGCACTGGAGTCTAAAGACTCATCGAAATAGGTTCGCCAATCGCAACATCATTTACCTACAAAGCTTTCGGGCTTATCTTTATTTGTTACGTTTTACTGGCTCACCCGTAAACGGGTCAATATACTCTTTCAGTGTCATTTGATCATATTCCAGATCATCCTGTAACTGATTTGCTATATATTCCTGTATCTTTTTTGCATTTTTCCCTACTGTATCTACATAATATCCACGACACCAGAAATGTCTGTTTCCATATTTGTACTTCAGATTTGCATGTCTTTCGAATATCATTAATGTACTTTTTCCTTTTAAGTACCCTACAAAATACGACACACTTATGCTCGGCGGAATTTCTACCAACATGTGTACATGATCTGGACATATCTCTGCTTCAACAATTTTTACACCTTTTCTTTTGCATAACATACTTAAAATATCTGCTATATCCTGTCTGATTTTTCCATATGCTACTTTTCTTCTGTATTTTGGTGCAAAAAGTCGGGTAAGAGACGGACATTACTGTCCGTCTCTCCCCTAAGAACGGAACGTGCGACTTTCACCGCATTCCGCTCACGCATCTATGACACATAGTATTCACTACGTGCGGCTGTACTCTTCTGATATGCTAATTTTCGCTTCATTTCATGCTCCTTTTTCCGCTTTATGAAGTAATCGCTGTTCAAAAAAGGATTTTTATTCAAATCCAGTGATTTTACCCTTACTATCGGCATGTCCATCATTTGATAGAGAACAATCGTGTCTGTTCTGAATGACCATTGTCTTCCACATTTTGGATGCCAATACCTGTTCTTCACCCATTTATTACATTTTTGCGGATGTCTTCGTTTGGCCCATTTCCATAGCATCTCCCAGAGTCTATGGTCTATGAGAGCGAATGTGCTTTTTGCGCAGACGCAATGGTGGTATTCTGCCCATCCTTTTGTTATCTGATTTAGTTTTACAATCAAAAGCTCTTGTTTTGACTCACGATAATACCTCACTGTCTGGCTAAGCTTTTTCGTGATTTTCTTCTTAGATTTAGTCGACGGTTGAATCAGAAGTTTGCCTTTGAATTTCCTGAAATTCCATCCCAGAAAGTCGAAGCCGTCATTTATATTTGTAGTAGCCGTTTTTTCTTCTGATAGTTTCAACCCCCGCTCTTTCATGAACTCTTCAACCACTCGTTTAACATCTTCAAGAACTCCCTTGCAGTCTGCTGTTATAATGAAGTAGGTAGACCCAAGGAACCTCCCTTGAGTCCCCGTCAGAACCGTACGTGAGCCTCTCGACTCATACGGCTCCCTCTCCAACAGATGGTAATATTCCAAATTTCCAGTGTGCAAACAAGTTTCTGTCTCTTCTGGCTACTGCACCAAGCCAGTGCTCGGCTCTGCTTCTCGTGTTTTTCTTTTTATAACTTCGTCGTACCCATTTAATCAGACATTGATTGATATAACGCAACACCTCATAAAATTCTGACTTATAATAGTGTGTGTAGTAGTTAATCCATCCTTGCACTACTTTGTTTATCATGTTCCCAATATCTTTTAATGAGAGATCCGCCTTTAACTGTATCTTCCATCCTCTGATCTTCTGTTTCATAGCAGTTTTGGCTTTTTCACTGACCGCAGGCGTAAAGCCTACAAAGAACTTTCCTTCTTTATTCTTATTTAGCCTTGGTCTGAACGTATATCCCAGAAAAGTGAATTGAGTACAACTATAGTTTCGTGACCTTCGGTCATCCTTGCAGTAGACAATACGTGTCTTTTCTTTATTCAGTTCCAATCCAAACTGCTGAAAACGTTCTTCCAGTTTCTGCTTTATAAATACAGCCTGCTTGTACGATTGGCAGTGCAGTACTCCATCATCAGCATATCTTTCCCACCAGATGTTCGGATATGCTTTTGTCATAAAGTCATCAAATACATAGTGAAGAAATAGATTTGCAAGCACAGGACTGATAACTCCACCCTGAGGTGTTCCTGACCTGCGTTCAGCAACCGAGCCATCACTCATGATGAACGGCACTGTAAGCCAACGTTTTATATAAAGTATCAGCCATTTTATTTGCGTATGTTTCTCAACCATGTACATCAGATATCCATGTTTGATGTTATCAAAGAGCCCTTTGATATCTAATTCCAATACCCAGTCTCTTTTAAAACATCTTTCCCTTGCTTGTCCTACTGCCTGAATTGCAGATTTGTTCGGACGGTATCCATATGAGTCATTGTAAAACATTGGTTCAACCAGCGGTTCAAAGTACATCTTCGCAACCATTTGTGCGATTCTGTCTTCTACTGTTGGAATTCCCAAAATTCTGATTCCACCATTTTTCTTGGGTATTGCTACTGCCCTTACAGGCTTCGGGAAATAACTTCCTGATGCCATCCGGTTCCATAGTTTATACAGGTTGTTATTAAGATGCTCCTCAAACTCTTTTATGGTTTGTTCATCTGCCCCGTAACTTCCTGCGTTTTCCTTTACCGCCTGAAAAGCTGCAATTACAGCCTTCTTTGAAATATCAAACTGTTTTGCTTCGCTCATAAGCTCCTCCTTATTCCTAAGTTGACTTATTTACTCTGCTTGGATACTGTGGCTTCTTCGCTCTGTTTTCTTTTCAGAAACCCTCTTCACTACTACAAGCCACTCTGCCCCTATGACTGTATCAGTACTCTGTACCTTGCGGTTCGTCCACTTGGCACTCTCCCTTAACACCAGCCCGTAGGTTCCCACGTTCCATATGAATGCCTGAACAGTGTTCATGCCACCTTTACGCCGTCCACCGCATAACCAGTAAATAGGCTCCCGTTATGCTTATCCCAGGTTAACGACTGACCCCCTGGTTTTGATGGAGTCTCTACGCTTTCGACGTTTTCGTAAGTGGTTCACAGCTTCGTTCATCTCCACTGTCCACACCTGACTGTTTTGTACAGCCTTTTCTCTGACGCTCAGTACCATAGCTTTTGACTACAGCACCTCAGAGTGATTTGAAACCTCCACCTATATAGCGGTTCCGATGGGCCTGCCATCATCATTCACACAGCATGCTATACTTGTTTGGAATCATGCCACAAGTTCTCGCCTTCGTGGCGCACAATCATCAGCGTAGCGGCATAGGTGTACTTTATGCTTGTTGTAATTCGGGTGATAATGCCCTGTACTGCTCGTACTGTATCTTTCAAGTAATAGTCTTTCAAGTCCATCCAATGTCATATTTGCATAGGTCGGACTGATCAGCCCTCCCTGGGGGCTACCTTCTGTTGTGGGGAATAATCTCTTATTCTCTACATAGCCGCATCTCAAGAATTGCCTCATTATTCTTTTATCACTTGGAATATTTTCCAACATCCAGTCATGACTGATGTTATCAAAGCATCCTTTAATGTCACCTTCCAAAATCCATTCCGGAGAAGTTTTTCTTGACAGGAGTTTGAACATATATTCCATTGCATCCTGTGCACATCTGTTTTGCCGGAATCCAAAGGAAACCTTGTCTGCTGTTGTTTCTGCTATCGGGGCAAGAGCCAGCAGTTGTAAACCCTGCATGGCTCTGTCGGTCATAGTTGGTATCCCTAGCGGACGTTTTTCCTTTTTTCCATACTTTTCGATATAAGTTCTCTTCAATGGCTTTGCTTTGTATGAAGAAGTTGTAAGGTTGTAAACTGCCTGGATTTTGTCTTCGTCTGTCGACAGATGTCTCCATCAATTCCAGGTGTATTTTTACCTTTGTTTGTTATCACTCTCTTAACTGCCAGGACTTTTGCATAAAATGAATTTGTGATTAACTTTTGGAGTCTCTTTACAAGTCTCCACTTATCAGCCTGTACTGCCTTCACAATTCGTACTTGTAGTCTATTAACATACAGTTCTGCCTGTTTCCAGTTAATCTCTTTCCATTTCGGTTTTCTGTATGTCTGCATTGTCCTCGCAGGTGGCGTCATTGAACTTTGTGCATTCATAGATTCCCAGTCTTTCATATGATTAGACACGCGCCAGACGTCTGCCTCCTTTCGGATGGGACAAAGTTTGAATCCCTATCTGTTGCATTACACAGCAGCATTTGCTTCTTCTGGCATCCATTCCTCCTGTGCATTGTATTTTTCTTACGATTAACCTACCTGTGAAAGGAGCACAAAAGGGTTTCCCAGTTCCATTGCTTGAATTATGCGATGCATTTAGGCTCCATCTTTTAGACCGGAGGTGCTTTCGTCCATTCGGCTCAGCGCATATCGAAACCGCCAGCCGCGCCCTCTAACCGTTTTGGTAATGGTGTATCAGTCACTTTCACCATTTCAAGTATCACGACCCTTACAATGGTTCACATATGTTAGCCGTGTGCATCAATTCCTAGCGGTTGGGTGGAAGTGACTTCCATTTACCCGCATTGTCCCACTGCTTCACACCTTTCATCACTTACTAGGCATTTCGTGGTAGGAATATCACGAATGGAGGTGATAGCGCATGCGCGCATTTCAAGCAACGACCGCAGGTCGCACCAATATGATACTTACAATTCCACTTTGTATGTGATAAACTATTATTATCCATATGGATACCTCCTGTGTATATTAGTGCGGTTGGCGAACCTACATTAATTATACCACCGGAGGTTTTTTTCTGTAAGCTGAAGCAATGCTGACTCACCTGCATAGCAGGTGGTTTATTTGTTTTCCAAAGCTCCGTTTTTCGGATCAGCGAAAAACTCCACAATGGCAAACAGGGCTTTGCCCTAACAATAAAACTGCGCCACAGCCTTGGCAGGCCATCGCGCAGCGATTTTGTTCAATCGGAAATAGTAAGTGATACTTCTAAATTTCCGTTAGTAAGTTTTGCTTTGAATATAAATATGCAATTTGATGAAAATTATGAAGTACTAATTAGAAAAAATACGGATATTAATAATAAACTTAGTCATTTAAAAAATGAACTGGAGCCATTAACGGAATTTAAAGTGTTAAATATTAATGTGTTAGAAAATGAATTGGAGAACATAACGCAAACAGTTGCTAAGATGGAATTAACTGTTTCTGATTTTACAATATATAAAAATTACACAGAAAATGAATTTTTGGAAATGGGAGATAAATATAATGCGGAAAAGGTTGAACTAGGGATTAGGATAGAACTTTTATGTCAAATTTCTGAAGAAAATACGGCTAGATTTTATTTTACCAACTATAAACAAAATAAAAGAGCTATGTGGAATGCAGAAAGAAGGTCAGAAAAATTACAAATAGAGAAGGAAAATAAAATTGTGGAATTGGATAAGATACAGAAAAATCTTGAAAAAGAGCTTAGTTTATATTTTAGTAAATCAACTATGAATGAAATCTATCAAAAAATTGATCCACATGATGTTATGAAACGCTTGGAATATCATCTTTCTTTTAATTGATGCTCAAAAAGGTGAACTATTTATTACTTTATCAGAAAGTGAATCAGATTCAGATTCAGATTATAGACCCGAAATATATTTTAGTACGGCACAGCTAAATACAGTTGCGTTTAGTTCTTTTTTTTAGTAGAGCATTAGATAGAAAAAAATATCTTCCGATACAAACAATATTTATTGATGATCCAATTGGACATTTCGATGATATGAACATATTAGGATTTGCGGATTTAATGAGAAGTCTTATTGATAATTCGAATTGGCAAATTGTGATTTCTACGCATGATGAAAAAAATTTTCCGTATTCTTCAGCGTAAACTTAGTGGGGAATATTATAGTTCTTGTTTTTTAAAATTACCCAGCGGAAAAGGAATTAAATGGATTGAATGATTAGGTAGCAGCAAGAATAGCAAAAACAAGCAGGAAAACATTGGAAGAAAAAGAATGAAAAGGTACAGGCGAAAGTGATCGCGGCAAAGAAAAATTATGATTAAAGTAATAATAAATTAGGAAGGAAAAAACACTAGGGAAAGACCTCGTGAAATACCGGTACAGAACAATGCAGGAAATGAACATTCCAATAACCTGATTATTGCCAATATTACATCTCAGCTTAAAAGAGTGAAGGTTCCAACATATGTGGTTCTTCAGTGGTATGGCGGATTTATTTTGATTGAAGCTATTCTGATAAAGGAATATACTTATATCTAAAGATAGTGTGTTTTGGAGGAAAACTAAGGAGTACATAATAACAGCAGAAATGTCTAAACTATGGGGAATATCGTCAAGAAGAATTTCCTTATTATGTAATCAAGGAAGGGTACTTGGAGCAGAAAAAAGGAAAAATATAGCTATTGCCTAGAAATGCTGTAAAGCCTGTTGATCCTTGAAGAAAAATCAAATGGTGTATTGGAGGTGAGAGATACTTATGGGAAGACCAGAGGATTCCAGAGTGAAGATTCCAGTACTTGTATACTTTACAAAAGAAATGCAGGTAGTCGGAGACCCGAGCAGTACCAATGAGGGTATGAACAATGGATGCTAGGTTGACCACATTGGGGTCTGACCATCTAACTAACCGATAAATAAAATAATGAATTAGTAAAAAGTTGATGAAAAGTCTATAAATGTAATGTGACATTGGAGTTTAGCGCAATAGAGTTTGAATATTGTGGATCGCTTGAATTGTTGGAAGAATTCTTTCATAAATATATTAATATTAGAAGTTGTCAGTTATTAAGGATTAATCCTGAAACGAAGAAGTGGAATTGCTCTATGGCAACAAGGGCGAATCGCAGGGAAACCAGGTATTTGCCGATTTGCTGTCTCATCTGATCAGGGTAATAGAAAATGCCGGAATGCTGATCATTGATGAATTTGGCAATAGTCTTCATAATAAATTGGCTGAAAAAATTATTGAATTCTTTATGGAGAATGTTGCTTTACGCTAAAATGGTTTCATGCTATCATTATTTTAGTTGAAAATTTTGATGGCATGAAGCTATTTTTGATTGGAGGCATGGAAGATTTGAACTTTAACTATTGCTATAAAATTACTTATGAATCAGGGGAAACTTATGACAGACGAAGAAATGAGCTGTCAGTAGAAATTTCAAAAGAAGACTATAAGAAAATTATAACAGGAGTATTACAGGAAAGACCGATTGAGCAGATTGAAGGGATTTCGGATGTAATTGATAAAATGACGGAAAATGTTGAATTTGCGGATCGTTTTATGAATAAAAATGGTTCATTAAGAAAACACCATTAAAGAAAAAAAGAGCTATTTCAAAACTTGAATTTTCTATTCCGAAATATGAGTATCGGCGATTAAAAAAGATGAAGGATCCAATAGAGACATTGGAACGCCCAGTGGAACATATGACTGTTTATCGGAATGATGGTTCCAGTGTGACTTTGACAGCGGAGAATGGACGTGTGAGTATTGTTGACTCCAGGGAGAAGAATGTAAGGCATATTATTGAGGCAGATTATTTTATTTCGAAAATTTTGTAATGATTTATTACAAATACCATTGATGGTGTCCGTATGTATGCCAACAGATATTTAAAGATATTTGATGTGGATAGTAAACTATTAGACGAAAGAAAAAAATGAAAGGACATAAAAAAATATATGATTAGTTTTTATAAGAGTATTGTTGACCAGGACAGGGCTTCGATTGTTATATGCAACCTTAAGCATGAGATTATCTACATGAATCCGGCAGCTGTTAACAGCTATGCGAAGCGAGGCGGTGATAAACTTATTGGAAGAAGTCTGTTAGATTGTCATAATCAGGAATCCAGGGATAAAATACAGAAGGTAGTGGACTGGTTTGGGGCAGATGAGAGCCATAATCTTGTTTATACTTTCCATAATGAGAAGCAGAATAAAGATGTTTATATGGTTGCACTCAGAGAAGAGGGAAGACTGATAGGATATTATGAAAAACATGAATATCGAAACACAGAAACTATGAAACAATATGATTTGTGGTGATGTTATGGCGCAGGACGAATGGTGCAGGCAGTTATTCAAGAATGAGGAAATACGACAGGAACTTACCCGTGTGGTAAGAAGAAAAATGGAATGAGGTAAGTAACAATATGGAATCAAAACAGAAAAGAACAGCTCTTGTCACAGGTGGAAGTTCCGGAATCGGACGATGTACTGCAGTAGCATTGAGTAAGGCAGGCTATATAGTCTATGAGTCAGTCGCCGGGATGTTCCTGTAGAAGGCGTGAAGCATATGTGTGTAGATGTGATAGATGAGGCTTCCGTGCAGGAAGCTGTTGGGCAGATCCTTTTGGAAAGAGGAAGTATCGAGATTCTTGTAAACTGTGCAGGCTTTGGTATCTCCGGTGCGGTGGAATTTACAGAATCAGAACAGGCGAAAGCGCAGTTTAATGTGAATTTTTTCGGAACTGTTAATGTAAGCAGAGCTGTTCTTCCTTCTATGCGCAGACAGCACAGAGGGCGTATTGTCAATATCAGTTCTGTGGCAGCAGTGGCACACATTCCGTTTCAGGCGTTTTATTCAGCAGTAAAGCAGCAGTGTCTTCTTATTCCTGTGCGCTTGACAATGAGGTAAGTCCTTATGGTGTCAGGGTAACAGTGGTAGAACTTGGAGATATTCATACCGGTTTTACACAAGCCAGACAAAAGACAGCTTTAGGCGATGATGAATATGGCGGCCGCATTTCACGCAGCGTCAGTCAGATGGAGAAAGATGAACTGAGTGGGATGTCACCGGAGGTTATTGGTACATATATTGCGCGGATTGCACAGAAAAAGAACTGTGCACCAATTGTGTGGCGGGTGTGAAGTATAAGATTCTGAGATTCTTATGTAAAATTCTGCCGTGTACATTACGGGGAAAGATTGTTGGTTCTATTTATGCAAAATAACTGAAATTATTTTATAGAATCCCTAATATAGCTCGGGTGTCTGGATATATAACAGCTTTTTTTCAGCTTTACGTTAAAATAGTTTCATGCTATCATTATTTTATTAAAAATTTTGATAACGTGAAGCTGTTTTTTGATTGTGGGGTGTAAGGAATGGGTAGATTTGTAAATCCTGATAACAGTGCATTTCAGGTGGCACTGAATTCTCCGATATATGTGGATAAAACCGGATTGTTGGAATATACAAACAGCGTACTTAATACAACAGAAGCTTATATCTGTAACAGCAGACCACGCAGGTTTGGAAAATCATATGCTGCAAATATGCTGGCCGCTTATTATAGTAAAGGCTGTAATTCCGAAGAAATGTTTTCAGGGCTGGATATAAGCAGGGAATCGGATTTCAGGACTCACCTTAATAAGCATGATGTGATTCATCTTGATATTCAGTGGTTTCTGGCAAACTGCGATGAAGTGGATAATGTTGTAGCGTTTATCACGAAATCAGTACAGGATGAATTAAGAGAGATTTATCCTGGTGTCTTGCCTGAAGAGGAGATAAGTTTGTCAGAATGCCTTTCACGTATCAAAAATGATGTGGGTCAGAAATTTATTGTAATTATTGATGAGTGGGATGTTTTGATCAGAGATGAAGCTGCGAATAAAAAAGTACAGGAAAAGTACATTAATTTCCTGCGGGCAATGTTCAAGGGAACGGAACCGACAAAATATATTCAGTTGGCGTATCTTACAGGTATTTTGCCGATAAAGAAAGAAAAAACGCAGTCTGCATTAAATAATTTTGATGAGTTTACAATGCTTGATGCAGGAGTGATGGCACCATATATTGGATTCACAGAAGCTGAAGTGAAGGATCTTTGCGAAAGATATCACAGAGATTTTGAGAAAGTAAAATATTGGTATGATGGTTATTTGCTGGAGGACTATCAGGTATATAATCCTAAAGCAGTAGTAAGTGTTTGTGTGCGGGGCAGGTTTAGAAGTTACTGGTCTGAGACTGCTTCTTATGAAGCAATTGTTCCTTTTATCAATATGAATTATAATGGTTTGAAAAATGCTATAATTGAAATACTTTCCGGTGCTTCGATTAAAGTGAATACAGCTGCTTTCAAAAATGATACGGTGAATATACAAAGCAAAGATGATGTACTTACGTATTTGATCCATCTTGGTTATTTGGGATATAACCAGAACAGAAGAACTGCATTTGTTCCAAATGAAGAAATCCGGCAGGAGCTGACTACGGCGGTTGAGAGTAGAAAATGGAATGAGATGATTACTTTTCAGCAGGAATCAGAACATTTACTGGAGGCTACGCTGGACATGGATGAAGAAGCAGTTGAAGAGGGAATTGAGAAAATCCATACAGAGTATGTTTCGAATATTCAGTATAATAATGAGAATTCTTTGAGCAGTGTACTTGCAATTGCATATCTGAGTTCAATGGAATATTATTTTAAACCAGTTCGTGAACTGCCGACAGGACGTGGGTTTGCAGACTTTGTATTTATTCCAAAACCAGAATACGTTTCCAGTTATCCGGCGCTTGTCGTAGAACTTAAATGGAATAAGAATGTCAAGACAGCATTACAGCAGATTAAGGAAAAACAATATCCGGATTCAGTTCTGGATTATACCGGAGACATTTTGCTGGTTGGGATAAACTATGACAAGAAGACAAAAGAACATCAGTGTCTGATTGAAAAGTATGAGAAATTATAAAAGTATTGATAAAACGGAAACCATTTTCTATTGAGAGGTGACAGATAATATGGAACTAAAGGAGAAAACTCCACATACGATATTAAATGAAATAATTGAAGCGGCAAAAAAATGCGGACAGGTTATGCTTCAGGCGGACAGGGAAAATTTTGGCATTAAGGATAAGGCAGGAAAAGCAAATTTTGTTACGAAGTATGATTGCAAAATTCAGAAAATGCTGGAGAAAAAGTTGTCTGAGATTCTTCCGGAAGCGGAGTTTTTGGGGGAAGAAGAGGATTGCCAGATTAACAGAAATGCAGAATATATTTTTGTGGTGGATCCGATTGATGGAACTACCAATTTTATTAAAGATTATCATATGAGCTGTGTATCTATTGGATTGATTCGAAATGGAAAGAGATATATGGGAGTCGTGCATAATCCGTATCTTAATGAAACTTTCTATGCGATTTCCGGTGAGGGTGCATATATGAATGGAAATGCGATTCATGTATCGAAGGATGATCTGGCAAACAGCATTGTTTTGTTTGGTTCATCACCGTATAATACGGAGCTTGCGAAGGCATCCTTTGAATTAGCTTACGAATATTTTCAAAAATGCCTTGATATCCGACGAAGCGGATCTGCAGCACTTGATTTATGTGCCATAGCATCAGGAAGAGCGGAAATTTATTTCGAGCTTATTTTATCTCCATGGGACTTTGCGGCAGGTGCACTTATTGTTGAAGAAGCAGGCGGAATTGTGACGACTGTTGAAGGAGAAGAACTTCCATGCCTGGAAAAGAGTTCGATTCTTGCAAGAAATAAGCAGTAGTTCTGAAATCTGGAGGTGCACGATGAAAAAGTTAACAACAGGGAAAATATGGCAGTTTGCAGCCGGACAGTTTGGATGGGCGATGTTGTCCGGGATTATTTCTAACTGGCTTGTATATTTTTATCAGCCGGATAAGACAGCATCAGTCAGGGACAGACAGTGTTCATTCCACAGGGCTGGTGGTCTTTGGCATATTTACTATTATTGGCGGAATTACAGCTTTCGGAAGGATTTTTGATGCTTTTACAGATCCAATGATCGCCTCTTTATCTGACAGATGTACGTCAAAGAATGGGCGAAGAATTCCGTTCCTGAAATGGGCATCTTTACCGCTGGCGCTTTCTACAGTACTGGTTTTCTGGTCACCGGTTAATAAAAACAGCTGGATCAATGGAGTGTTTTTGCTGATTATGATTCTGGCGTACTATCTTTCCATTACTGCGTACTGTACACCATATAATGCGCTGATTCCGGAACTTGGACATACCCAGCAGGAAAGACTTAATATTTCCACAGTCATTTCCTTTACATTTATTGCCGGAACTGCAGTGGCGTATCTGGCACCTACGATATGGGGGATGTTTATTCCTGCTTTTGGCAGAGTTGGTGCTATCCGTATGACCTTTACTTTGATGGCGGCTATAGCGTTTATCTGTATGCTTGTGCCAGTATTTTGTATCCGTGAAAAAGACTATGTAGATACGGTTCCTGCAAAAGAGTCAGCTTTTGGATCTCTTGCAGCTACTTTTAAGAATGGAGAATTTCGCAAGTTTGTGGCATCTGATATTTTCTACTGGATTGCACTTACCATGTTTCAGACAGGTCTTCCATTTTTTGTCACCAGTCTTTTGAAACTTCCGGAAACAATGACAACTTTGTATTTTGTGGGAATGACAGCGTTGTCTCTTGTATTTTATATTCCGGTAAATAAGCTTACTCCTAAACTTGGAAAGAAAAAGATGATCTTGTTTGCATTTGCAGTATTTAGCCTTGCTTATTTTTATACCGGATTTATGGGAAAAATGAGTTTTATTCCGGCATCGGTGCAGGGACTGATCCTGACAGTCGTGGCGGCTCTTCCTATGGCGATTTTCGGAATTCTTCCGCAGGCTGTTGTGGCAGATATTTCGCAGAGCGACTCGATTACATCAGGAAGCAATCGTGAAGGAATGTTTTATGCGGCGAGAACATTTGCGTTTAAACTTGGGCAGAGTATTTCTATGTTGATATTTACAGCAGTCTCGACGATAGGGGCAGCAGAGGGAACTGGTTATAGAGTTGCTGCTTTTGGGGCAGCAGTATTCTGTTGTATAGGCGGAATTATACTGGTATTTTATAATGAGAAAAAGATTAATGGGATTATTAATAGGCACCAGTGAAGATTATAATACAGGTATGTATCGAATGGTGAAAAGCAGATAGCAATAGAATTATGAAAAAGTAACAGGAGTATATACAATGGAAATAATACATGAGAATGAATATTTGTATAAAATGAATGATGAAATAGAACCATATCTTGCAACGCACCGTCAGGAGGGGTACATTTCTGGTGCAGAGGATCATCTGCATCGAAAAGACACGGGGATAGTGGGGAAAATTCATGTACAGCGCTACCTGGCAGAGAAGCCGAAAGGCGTGATTATAATCAGTCATGCTTTACAGAAGCAGCGCCGAAATATGAAGAGATGATTTATTATTTTCTGAAGGCTGGATATCATGTGTATATGCCGGAACATATGGGACATGGACAAAGTTATCGCCTGACATCAGATCCATCTCTTGTACATATAGATACCTGGAAGCGATATGTGAGGGATTTTTTGAAAATATGCCATGTGATAAAAAAAACATACCCTGAATTACCGCTGGTTCTTTTTGCTCATTCCATGGGTGGGGCAATTGGTACAATCGCAGCTGCATGGGAACCGCAACTGTTTCAGAAGATTATATTGAATTCTCCTATGCTCCGCCCGCTTACCGGAAATGTTCCCTGGCCATTGGTGATCGCTATTGCACAGACGAAGTGCCTTTTGGGAAAAAAGGAAGACTATGTGGCTGGTCAGAAGCCTTATGATGGTAGTGAGACTTTCGAAACCAGTGGATGTACTTCCAGACCGAGATTTGAAAAATATAATGAGCTGCGTAAAGAGAATAAAAAATTCCAGGTTAGTGCAGCCTCTTATGGATGGCTTCTGGCGTCTGTAAAAATGAGCTGGTACATAAAATATTGCGGATGGAAGAAACTGTCAGCACCTGTTTTGCTATTTCAGGCAGAAAAAGATGATTTTGTATCTGTAAACGCATTGAGAAAATTTGCAGAGAAAATCAATCACAGAGGAATCACTTCCTGTGAATATGTATACCTGCCGGGAACCAGACATGAGACCTACTGCAGCGATGACAGGACGATGCAAGTGTATTTAGATAAGATTATGAAGTTTCTGGATTTATGTAGCGGGGAGATGTTTTCTCATTATGAGGTGTTGAGAGAGTAAGTCATTGTCTGAAAGTTATATAAAACCTTTGGAATGTTGCTTTACGCTAAAATGGTTTCATGTTATCATTGTTTTAATTAAATGTGATAGCCGGGAACCATTTTTGATTGTGAGGTGTGATGAATGGGGAGAGTTTTTAATACAACAGGTGTGTGTATTCCAGAGAAACATTATATGGTAAATATTAATGGTCGTTTACAACAGATTAGAGAGCTTGTGGATGCAGGAAAATATTTTACTATTAACAGGGCCAGACAATATGGTAAGACTACAACCTTGCGCGCGCTTGCAGAAATACTTCGGGATGAATATTATGTTGTATTACTTGATTTTCAGACATTTGACAATGAGAAATTTAGTAATGGAAATGTGTTTTCAGTAGCATTTGCGAATTCTTTTTTGCGTATGCTTCACAGAAACTGTAAGACTATGAATAATGAGATGGTTTCAGTTATAGAAGAAATGAAAAAGGATGCCGATTATGCTAACAGATACTTTTCTCTGAAAGAGCTATTTGAGGGATTAAGTGATATATGTGAAGCGGCAGACAGAAAAATAGTTCTTATGATTGATGAAGTAGACAGTGCAGCTAATAATCAGGTTTTTATTGATTTTCTGGCGCAGCTTAGGGCACAGTACTTGGACAGAGAATTTTATCCGGGATTTCAGTCGGTGATTCTGGCAGGAGTGTATGATATTAAGAATTTGAAGAGAAAACTCAGACCAGAGGAAGGACATAGATATAACAGTCCATGGAACATTGCTGCAGATTTCAGCATCGAAATGAGTTTTTCTGAATCAGAGATAGCAGGGATGTTGCAGGAGTACGAAAGTGATCATCGTACAGGGATGAATATATCAAAAATGTCAGAATTGCTATATGCGTATACAGCGGGATATCCGTTTCTGGTTTCAAGAATCTGCCAGCTGATGGATGAAAGGGTACGGGACGAATATGAAAATCTGAAATTGGTATGGACGGAAAATGGTTTTAATGAAGCAGTGCGTATTCTGCTTGCGGAGAAGAATCCTTTATTTGAATCATTAGTTGGAAAAATATGCGATTATCCGGAGTTAAGTGTTATGCTGAAAACATTACTTTTTACAGGAAGAAATATCGCGTATAATCCGGATGAAACCTCGATTGATATGGCTCAGATGTTTGGCTTTATTAAAAATCAAAATGGGAATGTGGTTATTGCAAACAGAATTTTTGAAACGAGATTATATAATTATTATCTTACAGAAGCAAAAATGCAGCAGACAGAGATATATAAGGCAGCCCTGCAGGACAAGAGTCAGTTTATAGTTAATGGATATCTGGATATGGAAAGGATATTGGAACGTTTTGT
>ENA-OQCE01000392-OQCE01000392.1-human-gut-metagenome-genome-assembly--contig:-NODE-392-length-21233-cov-1.848906_pt1 | contig 21233 bp, 23 predicted proteins | sample MGYA00242495_ERZ504572 | MGnify/ENA primary metagenome ERZ504572 (study PRJEB26092, sample SAMD00036228) | human gut metagenome | host: Homo sapiens | study: EMG produced TPA metagenomics assembly of...
TCCTCGCCTCCCTGCTTAGCCCGCCTCTTCCATGAGCAACCGGCTCATTATGGCACTGTTGTCATTGTCCAGGTGCTGATGGGCTCGTCCAGGAAGATAAAGTCGAATGGCTGGCAAAGGCTGCGGATAAAAGCGACGCGTTGCTGCTGCCCGAAGGAAAGCTTGCCGGCTCTTTCGTCGGTTTTGTCGGGAATGCCGGTTGCTTCGAAAAGGGCGAGAATTTCTTTTTTCTTCTTATGGTTGGTCAGGCGGTTCTTTAACAAGACGTTCTCAAGGGCAGTCAGCTCGGGGAAGATACGCAGTTCCTGGAAAAGGATGCTGAGCGAGTGTTTCCTTACATCTGCCCATTCGCTGACGGAGAATGAGCGGATGTTGCGTCCGTCGAAACTGATGATGCCCTGGTAGTCGCGCCGATACCCGTAGATATAGCTGCACAGGGAGGATTTTCCGGTGCCGGAGGAAGCCTCTATCAGATAGCGCTTTCCTTTGTCGAACACGATGTCCTGATGCCACACCTGTGAAATGACGGTGTCACGGCCGGCAAAGACCTGGGGCAGGGTATGCTGTAAATGAATGTGGTCCATTACTTATGATTTACAAATTACGCATTGCGTGCTGAATATGAATCGCTGAATACCGGCTGCCGGTTACATCCCAATGAACAACTTGGCAAAGTCGGTAAGCTGCTTCAGGGCATTCTCGTTCTTTTCGTTCAGAACGACCGTAAAGTTGGTCCGGTTCTTGTCTCCCCGCAGGTTCAGCTCTTCTATTTTCATAATCAGCTGATAGAGGATGTTGACTTCCGGTTCGTCCGGCGCATATTCCATAAGCACCCGCAGGTTGCTTAAAGTAAGCAATTCGTTGCTGGTCAATGAAATGTTGAAGGCGCGTCCGTGCATCATGTTCAGCATGGCCTGTTGCAGCTCCCGCGAATTTTGAGGGTGAAAAGGCTGGTTGCTTTCTTTGGTATTTCCTTTGAAATCGGCGTTTTGCAGGGTAGCGTATATACGTCCGTTTTCAAACAGGACATAACCCAACAGTTGCGTGCCGTGCGGCCAGGTCAGTACACCGCGAACATCCATGGGGAGGGCATCGGGAGTCGCCAGCAGGCGTATGTCTCCTTTTTGCTGCATCATCGGGGCGAAGTATTTGCCGGTGCGGATGCTTTTGTCGGCAGGTTGTTGCATGAGGGTGGTGATGGCGGGTTGCAGCTTCTTCAACTGTTCCGTACTGCCGCCGTAGACTCCCAGCAGAGTGCCGTCGTTGTAGGCAAGCAGTACTCCAGCGTCTTTTATTTCAACGCTCCGGTAACCGCCGGCCTCGACCGGAGCGGTGCACAACTGTTCCTGGGCAAACAGCCGGAGCATGGCTTCGAATTTCTCTAAATCGGCAATTTTCAGGGTGATTGCCGTGTTGTGCAGCGTAGGGGCTTCGAATACGTAGAGCGGAGCGTTCCAGTCTATCCCGCTTTCGGCAGGGTCTTTCAGAAGAGTTTCCGCTTCTTTTTTCAGGTTGGCGCTCCCGCTTCAAGCAGCAGCCCCAGGAACTTCTGCAAGGTGGCCTGGCTGTCTGAGGTATTCAATCCGGCTTTATCGACGATGCTTTTTAGGTCGAGTGCCGCCACTTCTGTGGCATTGGCGGGGATTACATGCGTGTATTCTGTTTTTTGCCCGGTTTCGCTGCATGAGCTCAGGCATAGCACTGTTAATAAAACCGGCAGCAAATAGAAGGAAATACTCTTTCTCATATCGTATTATTGGTTTTGTAGATTCAATATGTGGCAGGCTACGAGTGCCGCCGTTTCAGTGCGCAGTCGGGAACGGCCGAGGCTGATGGGCTCGAATCCGTTTTCAATGGCCTGTTTCACCTCTTCTTCACTGAAGTCGCCTTCCGGTCCGATAAGCACCAGCGCATCTTCTCCTTTACGGACAACGTCTTTCAATAAAGGTTTTTCTCCTTCGTAACAATGCGCGATGAATTTGCGGCCTTCGAAAGGCTGGCTGATGAACCGGTTGAAGTCGGTCATTCCGTTCAGGCGGGGCAGGCGTGCTTTCAGCGACTGCTTGATGGCGGATACCAGTATCTTGGCAATGCGCTCCGTTTTGATTACTTTACGTTCGGAAAAACGGCAGTTCAGGAAAGTCAGTTCGTCAAAGCCTATTTCGGTGGCTTTCTCTGCAAACCATTCCGTGCGGTCCATATTCTTGGTGGGAGCCATTGCAATGTGCAGGTGCCGCTCCATAAAGGCGCTTGGGGGATGGTTTCGAGTATGTTGACAAGGCAACGTTTGGTTGTGGCGGTACTGATTTCCGCACGGTAGAAGTTGCCTTTGCCGTCGGTCAGTGTTACCTCGTCGCCTGTTTGCAGCCGCAGTACGCGGACTGCGTGAGCGGCTTCTTCTTCGGGCAGCTCGGCTTGCGATTGTATGTCGGGGGTGTAGAATACGTGCATGATTGTTTATGGTTTCTTATGCTGGTTGATAATATCCCTTAGTTGTGCAGCCCGTTCGTAGTCTTCCTCGTCTATGGCGTTTTGAAGGGCTTCCTTTAATTGTTTCAGGGTCTTTTTCCGTGTAGCGGCATCTGCGGCGGCATCATCCGTCTGTTGGGTGGGAGTGATGCTGTGCTCTGTTTTCAGGCATTCGGCTTCTAAAATATCATCGTATATGAAAATGGGGGCATCCATGCGCAAGGCGAGGGCCACGGCATCGCTGTACGTGCGTCGATGCGCAGGATGGTCTCTTCTGTTTTCATATAGAGGTAAGAATAGAAAACACCGTTGTCCACTTTGTAAATAAGCACGCGCAGCAGAGTTGCTCCCAGTACCTTGAGAACTGAGGCAAACAGCGTATGCGTCAGCGGCCGAGGAGGAACGATGCCTCTCATTTCAATCATCATGGATTGTGCCTCGGCACTGCCTATGATAACCGGCAGTTGCCGCATGCCGTTTATCTCGCCCAGCACCATGCATAAGCGCCGGCCTGTGCCTGGCTGTTTTGAGATATTCAATACTTGCAGCTCAATCTTTTTTTTGTTCATCGGCTGTAGTTACTTTAAATCTTCCGGATGGTGTTTGTACTTGAATACGATGGCAAACACCACTGCTACGGTCAGCGCGTAGATTGCAAATACGTACCATGCCGATTGCCATTGCGCTATCTGCGGGACATTGCTGTTGAAATCTACAAAGTGATTCACTACCGCCTGTGCACCCAGTGTGCCGATAGTGGCACCGAAACCGTTTGTCATGATAACGAACAGTCCCTGTGCGCTGGAACGGATGCCCCGGTCGGTCTCTCTGTCAACAAACAGCGAACCGGATATGTTGAAGAAATCGAATGCCACACCGTACACAATCATGGAAAGTACAAACATCCATACGCCGCTTCCGGGATTGCCCATGCCGAAGAGCCCGAAGCGCAATACCCATGCCAGCATGGCAATCAGCATCACCTGCTTGATGCCGAAGCGTTTCAGGAAGAAAGGTATCAGCAGGATGCAGAGTGTTTCGGATATTTGCGACAGCGAAATCAGGATGTTGGCATGTTGCACTCCGAAAGTGCCGGCATATTCGGGAATACTGCCGAAACTGCTGATGTAGGGATTGGCAAATCCGTTGGTAATCTGCAAGGAAACGCCCAGCAGCATGGAGAAAATGAAGAAAACAGCCATTTTCTTCTGCTTGAATAGCGTAAAGGCGCGTAAGCCCAGTGCCTCTACCAATGATTTGGCATTGTCGCCCTTGCTGGTGGGGCATTCCGGCAGGGTCAGCGCATATACGCCATACGCTACTCCGATGATGGCGCAGGCAAAGAACTGTCCGTAATTATTTTGCAGTCCGAGCAGGTCCACCACCCACATGGAGCAGATGAATCCGATTGTGCCGAAAATACGTATGGGAGGGAATGTCCTGATGGTATCCAGTCCGGCTTTGTCGAGTGCGGTGTAGGCCACGGAGTTCGACAATGCCAATGTAGCATATAGAAAGCAACGCTTAACGAGTAAAGTGTGAACAGAGTACCGAAATCTACCTCCGCACCTTTCGTCATGCCGTAGTATCCGGCTGCGGCCATGAACAGGGCTGCGGTGAAGTGACTGAAGCTTAACAGCTTTTGTGCCGGTATCCAGCGGTCGGCAATGATGCCGAGAACGGCAGGCATAAACAACGATACGATTCCCTGCATGGCGTAAAACATACCGATGTGCTCGTGCAGGCCTACGTTTACCAGGTAACTGCCCATTGATGTGAGGTATGCTCCCCACACGGCAAACTGTAGGAAATTCATAATGATTAAGCGAATCTTGATGCTCATAATGCTTTCTATAAATTAACGTGTCTTTCGAAGTTGAACTAATTAATAAAACGCAAATGTAGACAAATTATCGGAAAAGGCGATGTATAAAGCATCAAAAAAAGGGAAGGCGGGAGGTATAAAAAAAAAGAAGGCTATCTATCCCAGACAGCCAATCTTTATTAACCTTAAATCTAATACCATGAAAAACACGGTGCAAAGATAAAGGGATTTATGTTATAAAACATAATGTTTTGCTTGTTTTCTTTTGTATATTAACAATGTTTAGCATATAGGAGGCTTTTTCTGTCCTTCCTGTACAGAAGCCGGTCCCTGTTTATTCCACGTATAGCACAAGTCCTTTCAGGTATTCGCCTCGGGGTGATAGATGCTTACCGGGTGGTCGGCGGGCTGCGTCAGTTGGTGCAGGATACGTACGCTGCGGCCGGACATGGCAGCGGCGGTGAATACGGCAGTACGGAAATTCTCTTTGCTGACGGCCTGCGAACAGGAGAATGTGAAAAGTATGCCTCCCGGTTTGACTTTCTCGAAAGCTTTGACGTTGAGTTTCCGATAGCCTTGCAGGGCGTTGCGCAGGGCATCGCGGTGCTTGGCAAATGCCGGCGGGTCCAGAATGATAAGGTCGTATTGGTCGCCCATGCGGTCAAGGTATTTAAAGGCATCCTCTGCATAGGCTGCATGACGGTTGTCACCGGGAAAGTTCAATTCGATATTCTTGTTGGTCAGGTCGATGGCCTTGGCCGAGCTGTCTACGGAATGTACTAGTGTAGCATTGCCTCGCATGGCGTAAACCGAAAAACCGCCGGTATAGCAGAACATGTTCAGCACACTGCGGCCGTTGGCATAGCGTTCCAGCAGTGAACGGTTCTCGCGCTGGTCTACAAAGAAACCGGTTTTCTGGCCTTTCAGCCAGTCGATATGGAATTTCAGGCCGTATTCCATGGCGATGTTATCCGTGCTTCCCCCTTTCAGGAAACCGTTTTCAGGATAGAGGTCGGCTTTGAAGGGGAGTGTTGTCTCGGATTTATAGTATATATTGTCTATTTGGTCGCCCATCACCTCGGTCAGTGCATCGGCTATCGCCATGCGGTCGAGGTGCATACCGGCGGAATGTGCCTGCATCACGGCTGTGCGGGCATAGATGTCAATCACGAGCCCCGGCAGGTTGTCGCCCTCGCCGTGTACCAGACGGTAAGTATTGTTGGTGGGATTTCCGGCTATGCCGATGCTGCGCCGCATATCGTAAGCTATGCTGAGTTTGCGTTTCCAGAAGCCGGCATCGATAGCCTCGTCCCAGCAGAAGCTGAGTACACGGACGGCAATGCTGCCGATTTGGAAATGTCCTTTGGCTATGAACTCTTTCTTGGATGTATAGATTTCAACAACTTCCCCTTCCTCCGGCTCTCCGTCGAAATGTGCGATGGCACCTGAAAACACCCAGGGGTGAAAACGTTTTAATGATTCTTCCTTACCTGGCTTTAGATATACTTTATACATAATTATAATTAAGATGTGGTAACGTTATAATGTGGTTGTGTGGCAACTTTCTTCGATTGCCAGTTCAAAATCACCGGTACGCTTCAGCTCCTGCAGCCGGTTGTATATGTTCAGGCAGGCCCATGCGTCGGTAGCTGCGTATTGTTGTTGGGACGGTGTCAGCACATCGGCTTCCCAGTTGGACAGGCGCTGGCTCTTTGAAATCTTTTCTCCGAAAAGGATGGCATATATCTTTTGAAGGCTTCTGTCCTGAATGCCGAACGTGCGGACATATTCCTGCAGCTCGATGCAGCCGCGCTGTTCAAACGGAGCACGTTTGTGCAGCATCATGAAGTCGTCGCGCAGGGAGAGGCCGACTTTGGTTACGGCGGGGGTTTCGAGCAACGTGATAACCGGAAGGGTGAGTCCGGTGAGGTTGAGGCGGAAAAGGAAACAATGCTCTTCCGACGAAATCTGCAATAAAGCCACCTTATGCGACTGCCCTTTGGTGAATGACGGACGCGTTTCGCTGTCGATACCCAGTATGGAGCATTTTTTCAGATAAGCCACAGCACGCTCTGCCTCTTGAGGAGTCTGGACAACATGTATCTGTCCGGGGAAGACGGCTTTCGGCATGTCCTTTACTTCTTCTTTATTTATACTTCTTCTGATAATCATAGCTTAAAGTTTATTCATCTTCCTCCGCTTCCTCGTTTTCCTCTTCCTCATCCGGTTGGTTGTACTTCACATCGTGCAGGGCACGCAGGGTGTTCACCAGCTTTTGTCCCCAGTATAGGGCGAAGTGTTCCTGGCAGGCGGCAAGTGAATCGTTCATCGTCTCGTTGAGTCCCAGCTGGAATACGAAAATAAAGTCTCTGATGTCCTGATAGATGTCGGCCAGGTCCTCGGAAATGTTTTTGGTGATGGGCTGGTCGCTGTACTTCATATCCGATACAAATACATCCAGGTAATCGTCCTTTTCGGCAAGAATACCGGCCAGGTTCATGCGGAGTATTTTCGTAAGTTTCCTCTGTTACGAATGTTTCGAGGCTTCATCGCCTATCGTTTCGCATTTGGGAAGCATGGATGCCTTGAGATAAAGCAGGGGAAGTATCTTTAAGGATGTATCGACGAAGACGGAACGCTTCATGGTTTCCGTCTGTTCCAGAAACTTGCAGAACTCGGCAGCTACGGTTACGAATTCCACGACATTGCGGTCGAATATCACTTGACTTTCTTTTTTCATATCTTCTTGATTTGAAACGCAAAGGTACGAAAAAGGTTTGAAAGCATTACTGCATAAGCTTTTTTTGTTACTTTTGCGTCATTGTACGGATATTAGCAGAATACATTATGGTCAAAAAAAATACAACCAAAGATACGGAACACTCTATCTCTTTTTTCGGAAAGGCAGCTGCTGTCTTAAAGAATGAAACCGTTCATTTTGTTGCCGGTCTGATACTGGTAATCTTTTCGGTTTATCTGCTGCTGGCCTTTTCGTCTTTCTTCTTTACGGGGGCGGCAGACCAGAGCATTATAGATTCGGGTAATGCGCAGGAACTGATTTCCACGCATAACGGCGTGAAGAACTATGCCGGTTCGCGTGGGGCGCAGCTTGCCAGTTATTTGATAAACGATTGCTTCGGCATCTCTTCCTTTTTCATCTTGGTGTTTCTGGCTGTAGCCGGATTAAAGCTGATGCGTGTCCGCGTGGTACGTTTGTGGAAGTGGTTCATAGGATGCTCCCTGCTGCTGATTTGGTTTTCGATATTCTTCGGGTTCGTATTTGTGGACCAATATAAGGACTCTTTCCTCTATCTGGGCGGCATGCACGGATATAATGTCAGCAACTGGCTGGTATCTCAAGTGGGAGTGCCGGGGTTATGGATGATACTGCTGGTTACTGCCATATGCTTCCTTATTTATCTGAGTGCACGTACCGTTGTCTGGTTGAGAAAACTTTTCAGTCTCAGTTTCCTGAAACATAAAGAAAAGGCGGAACGCAAATCCGGTGAAGCTCCGGAAGAGTTTACAGATTCCTGGACTGTAAAGGGGAAGAAATCGCCGGTAATGGCGGAAGCGGCTTCTGATGCGGGAAGAGAAGAAGAAACGAAGGCTCCGGAAGAAGCCGGAAAAGAAGAGAAGGATGAGGATGCTCATGAGATAATGCTCGACCTGGGAGATGCCGCAACGCATAAAGCCTCACTTGCCAAAGAAAAAGAAGAAGACGAAGTGCTTATGACGATTGAGACTCCGCCGTCCGATACCGTTTCTGCCATTCCGGCATCGGGACGGCAAGAGGAAAAAGGTCCTGTCTTTGAGGTGGAGACAGTGGAGGATGAAGAGTATCGCGGTCCGGAAATAGAGCCGTATAACCCTTGTCTTGACTTGGAAAACTATCATTATCCGACCATTGACCTGATGAAGCATTATGACAATGCCGAACCGACCATCGATATGGCAGAGCAGAATGCCAATAAGGATAAGATTATCAATACGCTGCGCAGCTTCGGTATCGAAATCAGTACCATTAAGCTACGGTGGGCCCTACGGTGACGCTGTATGAGATTACGCCGGAACAGGGTGTCCGTATCTCCAAGATACGCGGTCTGGAAGATGATATCGCACTCAGCCTTTCCGCGCTGGGCATCCGTATCATTGCTCCGATACCGGGAAAGGGAACAATCGGTATTGAAGTGCCTAATTCCAATCCGAAGATTGTCTCGGGCCAGAGCATCATCGGCAGTAAGAAGTTTCAGGAGTCTACATACGACCTGCCTATTGCATTGGGCAAGACCATTACCAATGAGGTCTTTATGGTGGATTTGTGTAAAATGCCCCACGTGCTCGTGGCGGGTGCTACCGGTCAGGGTAAGTCTGTCGGGTTGAATGCCATCATTACTTCCCTGCTCTATAAGAAGCATCCCGCGGAACTGAAGTTTGTGCTGGTGGACCCGAAGAAAGTGGAGTTCAGCATCTATTCGGTGATAGAACATCATTTCCTTGCCAAGCTGCCCGACGGTGAGGATGCCATTATAACGGATGTTACCAAGGTTGTACAGACTTTGAACTCTATCTGTATCGAAATGGACACCCGTTACGACCTGCTGAAAGCTGCGCATGTGCGTAATATCAAAGAATACAACGAGAAGTTTATCAACCGCCGCCTGAATCCGGAAAAGGGACATAAGTTCATGCCGTATATCGTGGTGGTGATTGATGAGTTCGGCGATTTGATTATGACAGCCGGTAAGGATGTGGAACTGCCTATTGCCCGTATCGCCCAGTTGGCGCGTGCCGTAGGTATACACATGATTATTGCTACCCAGCGTCCTACGACGAATATCATTACGGGTACGATTAAGGCCAACTTCCCGGCACGTATCGCTTTCCGGGTGTCGGCTATGGTGGACTCCCGTACTATCCTCGACCGGCCGGGAGCCAATCAGTTGATTGTCGCGGCGATATGCTGTTCCTGCAAGGTGCGGACCCGGTTCGTGTGCAGTGCGCGTTTATCGATACGCCGGAAGTGGCGGAGATAACGAAGTTCATAGCCCGCCAGCAGGGGTATCCCACTGCATTCTACCTGCCTGAGTATGTGGATGAAAATGCAAACGGTGATTTGGGCGATGTGGATATGGGACGTCTTGACCCGCTGTTTGAAGATGCCGCTCGACTGATAGTGTATCAGCAGCAAGGTTCCACTTCGCTTATCCAGCGTAAATTTGCCATCGGTTATAACCGTGCGGGGCGTATTATGGACCAGTTGGAGAAAGCCGGGATTGTAGGTCCGGCGCAAGGCAGTAAAGCGCGTGAGGTGTTCTGCGTGGATATAACGGACTTGGAAACGCGCTTGAACAATTTGTAACAAATCAACGTTTGAAAGTACATGAAAATCAACAGTCTTTTATTTACAGTCTGGATGCTTTTCCTGACTATCCCTATGGTTGCACAGCAGCCGGATGCCAGAGATATACTTGACCGTGCGGCAGATGCTTTCCGCAGGGAAGGTGGGGTCAAAATCACTTCTCCGTCCGTGCGCCTGAAGGCAATACGAACGGTTCCATCCGTTTGAAAGGCGATAAATTTCTGCTGGAGACGGAAGGAGTGACGACATGGTTCGACGGACGCACACAGTGGAGTTATCTTGCTTCGAGCGATGAGGTTAATGTTTCCGAACCCACTCTGGAAGAGTTGCAGAGCATCAATCCTTATTCGTGGTTGTCGCTCTATAAGCAGGATTATAGCTGAAAGTGGCTAAAACCGGCAATGCTTCGGATGATACGGCGTATAAAGTGGTGATGAACGCTACCAAACGCAGCCAGAATATGCAATGTATTATCCTGTATATAGAAAAAGGTTCGTTCCGCCCGTTAAAACTGAGTATGGTTCAGCGGGGCAACAAAGATGCGGCAGTAGTGTTCATAAATTCCTATCAGACGGGCAAGAACTATGATGACAGCCTTTTTGTGTTTGACAGGAAAGCATATCCTACGGCGGAATTGGTTGATTTAAGATGATAAACGTTACTAATAAAAAAGAATAATATGGAAGCAGAAAAAGTAAAGTGTTTAATTATAGGTTCCGGTCCTGCCGGATATACCGCAGCTATCTATGCTGCACGTGCCAATCTTTCTCCGGTGCTTTATGAGGGGCTTCAACCCGGCGGACAGTTGACCACCACCACCGATATCGAGAATTTTCCCGGTTATCCGGAAGGCATCAGCGGTACGCAGATGATGGAGGATTTGCGCAAACAGGCTGAACGCTTCGGTGCGGACTTGCGTTTCGGCGTGGCTACGGCTGCCGATTTGAGTAAGTCTCCTTATAAGATAACCATTGATGAAGAAAAGGTCATTGAAGCGCAAACCGTTATTATTGCTACCGGTGCTGCTGCCAAGTATTTAGGACTGGAAGACGAGAAGAAATATGCCGGCATGGGTGTCAGCGCCTGTGCTACCTGTGACGGTTTCTTCTATCGGAAGAAGGTCGTAGCGGTAGTTGGCGGCGGCGATACGGCTTGTGAGGAAGCCTCTTATCTGGCGGGTCTGGCAAGCAAAGTGTACCTGATTGTGCGTAAACCGTTCTTGCGTGCTTCCAAAATTATGCAGAAGCGTGTAATGGAGAATGAGAAAATTGAAGTTTTGTTTGAACACAATGCGGTAGGATTATATGGAGATAACGGTGTGGAAGGCGTACACTTGGTGAAGCGTATGGGTGAAGCGGACGAACAGCGTTATGACCTGGCTATCGACGGCTTTTTCCTGGCTATCGGCCACAAGCCTAATTCCGATATTTTCAAACCGTATGTCGACACCGACGAAACGGGCTATATACTGACAGAACCCGGTACTCCCCGTACAAAGGTTCCCGGAGTGTTTGCAGCGGAGATGTTGCCGACCCTCATTACCGTCAGGCCATCACAGCGGCAGCTACAGGATGTATGGCAGCGATTGAGGCGGAAAGATTCTTGTTAAATTAAAAATTGGGAATTGAGAATAAAAAAAATAGGGCTGCGCGATACAAGTGTTGTATAACAACCACCGCGCAGCCCTATTTTTATTCTCAATTTTTAATTTTAGAAGTTTATCCTATCTTACTTATCTTCTTCAGTTTTTCCTCATCGATAATTTTGATTTTTCTTCCGTCAATGGTAATCAGGCGTTCCGCAGCAAATTGTGAGAGGGTGCGGATAGCATTGGATGTTGTCATATTGGAAAGGTTGGCTAAATCTTCACGGGACAGGTAGATACTTAAAGTAGAACCGTCCTCTTCCAGACCATAGCTTTCTTTGAGGAAAATAAGCGATTCTGCCAGACGGCCGCGGATATGCTTTTGGGTGAGGTTCACCGTACGCTCGTCGGCGATACCGAGGTCAATGGACAGTCGTCTGATAAAGAACATCGCCAGTTCATTGTTTTGCGATAGTAATGTCATTATGGCAGTCATGGGTATCAGACAGACCAATGACGGTTCAAATGCACAGGCAGCGGTTACATAATCCGCTTTGGCAAAATAAGGGCGATATCCGAAATACTCAGTGGGCTTGATCATACGGATAATCTGGCTTCTTCCGCCCACACCGTCTTTATAGATTTTGACTTTTCCATTCAGCAGACACATCAGGCAAGTAGGTGTCTCGCCTTCACAATGGATAATCTCGTTCTTTTTATAATTCTGAAGCGTAAAATGGTTGGCAAGAAACTCTCGCTGTTCTTCATTCAGAGGTGACCATATATCGGGAATCAACTCCGGAACATTAATATCGGATAAATTTATTTTTACCATAAATGCTGCAAAACTGTGTTGTACAGCACAAATGTAAAAAGAAAAAATTAAAAATGACACATTTGTATCAAAAAAGTGCAAGGAAAGGGGGAAGGAATTTTAAATTATGAATGATGAATTACCGTTTGGCATGACAATGCGGCAGGTTCATCATTCATAATTTGAAGTCGGTTTATCAGCAAAGCCGTTCATTTATCATTTGGTGAACAGCAGTTCCCTGTACTTCGGCAACGGCCATATCTCATCATCTATTTCCATTTCAAGATTGTCGATATGCTCGCGGATGCTTTCCAGGTAGGGGCGTACTGTTTCTTCGTATGCAAAGGCCTTGTCTTTGTAATTGTCCATGTGGTTGGCAACCTTGCGGGCTTCCGTCATTTCACGTACCTGCATTTTGATGGCTGTTACGCGGTGGGAGATTTCACGTATCAGTTCCTTGCGGTCAGCGCTGAGTATTTCATACTCTTCCGGAGTGAAAGTCTCGCGCAGTCCACGCAGGTTTTCCAGCAAACGGTTCTGGTAGATAACGGCAGTCGGTACGATATGGTTGATGGCAAGATCACCTAAAACGCGGCTTTCAATCTGTACTTTCATTGTGTACTTCTCCAATTCCACTTCAAGACGGCAGGCCAGCTCCGTTTCGTTGAAGATGCGTTCGCCGATGAGTACGGAACGTGCCTGGTTGTCCATATAACGCATCAAGGCTTCCGGCACATGGCAGATATTGGTCAGTCCGCGTTTGGCAGCTTCCTGTTTCCATTGTTCGGAATAGCCGTCTCCTTCAAAACGGATGGGTTCCGAGGCGATGATTGTTTCTTTCAGAATGCGGAAAATAGCTTCGTCCTTGCCGACACCCTCTTCCATGAGCTTCTCAATGGATACTTTGAATTCGTTCAGTTGGTTGGCCATTGCCGCATTGATGGCAATCATTGCCGCAGCACAGTTGGCTGATGAACCGGCGGCGCGGAACTCAAAACGGTTTCCCGTGAAAGCGAAAGGAGAGGTGCGGTTGCGGTCTGTCGTGTCCAATAGAATTTCAGGGATACGTCCGATACCTAACTTTAGCGTAGTCTTTTCCTCGGCCGTCATCTTACTGTTGCTTACCTGACGGGCTATCTCATCGAGGATGGAAGATAACTGCTTGCCCAGGAATATGGATAAAATGGCAGGGGGAGCCTCATTGGCGCCTAAGCGGTAGCTGTTTCCGGCACTTGCAATGGAAGCGCGGAGCAAGTCCTGGTTTTTGTATACCATCATCAGTACATTCACAAGGAATGTGAGGAACAGCATGTTGCCTTTCGGATTTTTTCCCGGAGCAAAAAGGTTTATTCCCGTATCGGTGCAGAGCGACCAGTTGTTGTGCTTGCCCGAACCGTTCACGCCGCTGTACGGCTTTTCATGCAACAGCACGGCAAAGTTGTGTTTGCGTGCGATGCGTTTCATCAAATCCATAACCAGCTGGTTGTGGTCGTTGGCAAGATTGGCGTTCTCGAAGATGGGGGCCAGCTCAAACTGGTTGGGGGCAACCTCGTTGTGGCGCGTCTTGACGGGAATGCCCAGTTTGTGGCACTCTATTTCCAGTTCTTTCATAAAGGCAGTGACACGTGGCGGGATAGAGCCGAAATAATGGTCTTCCAACTGCTGGTCTTTGGCAGAAGAGTGCCCCATGAGTGTACGTCCTGTCAGGCATAAGTCGGGACGTGCGTTATAGAGCGCCAGGTCGACGAGGAAATATTCCTGTTCCCAGCCCAAGTTCGTATATACGCGTGCTATGTTCTTGTCGAAAAGCTGGCAGACATCCGTTGCGGCTTTGTCCACTGCTGCAAGAGCCTTGAGCAGAGGTGTCTTATAGTCCAGTGCCTCGCCTGTGTAGGAGATGAAGATTGTTGGGATACAAAGCGTGGTGTCTACGACAAAAGCCGGTGAAGAAACATCCCATGCCGTATATCCGCGTGCCTCGAATGTGTTGCGGATACGCCGTTGGGGAAAGAAGAAGCATCCGGTTCCTGTTGGATAAGCAGCTTTCCGGAAAAGCGTTCAATGACATCCCCGTCTTCTCCGAATTCGATGAAGCCGTCATGCTTTTCGGCTGTACCGTCTGTCAGAGGTTGGAACCAGTGGGTGTAGTGGGTAACGTTCAGGGATTTTGCCCAGCTTTTCATGCCGTTTGCTATTAAATCGGCCATTTCCCTGTTGATGGGAGTGCCTTTTTCAATGGCGTCTGTTACAGCTTTGTAGGCTTCTTTGGGCAGGTATTCCTGCATCTTTTTACGGTCGAAAACATGGCTGCCGTAATAATCGGACAACTTGTTTGAAGGAGTGATGACTTCAAGAGGGCGGCGATTGGCGAGCTCTTGCAAAGCAAAAAATCTCATTTTTGACATATTAGTCTCTTTCTTTTATTGGTTGTTGGGCGCAAAATTATATGTTTTTTTCTGAATTACCCCCTACTTTTCAGGGTAATCTTGCTTTTTTATATGTTTTTTGAAGATATACCCCTAAAAAATAAGGGGTACTCTTGAAAATAATGTTTTTTGGAGAAATATCGTCCTCTGAAAATGAAAATGGAATAAAGGTGGAAGTTATTACTTTTTTTCTATATTTGTTCCCTCATAAGAAGATATTGCGGTTGAAACATATTATATGTATATGGATAGGAATCTGTTTCTTGTGTGCAAGTTTGCAGAAGGCGGGTGCTACGGCTGTTCTCCAATCGTATGCGGGACAACGGGCTTATGCGGATTCCATTATGGACAAGGTTATCTTCTTTGCGCCTTTTTACGAGCGCGTTGTCGATGAGTACAAGGCGGAACTTTATATCAAAGGCTGGGCAAACATCCGCAAGAAAAATCACCTGCTCCGCTTTATCCCTTCCATGTTCCGTATGAAGAAAGGGGTTCGGGAGTATATGATGGAGACATACAGCGAACTGCATTATACCGCTCCCGATATTTACGACCAGAAAGTGAAAGCCAGTGTGGGCACTTCTTCCGAACTTTGGGAACTGGACGGCCGTTTGCTTGAATACTTCCACATCAATATCTACTCTTCCACCTTGCTGTATGATAAGCTGCTCTCCCCGCTGGCTTCCAATGCAAAGAAATTCTATACCTATTATATAGATTCCATAATGGGTGAGGCTCACAACCGTGAGTTCCGTATCCGTTTTATGCCGAAGAGCAAGAGTTTTCAGCTCGTGGGGGGATACATGGTGGTCAGCGACAATGTGTGGAGTGTGCGCGAGATTCGTTTTTCCGGGCGTTCCGAGATGCTGCGTTTTAATAATCTGGTAAGAATGGGACAGGTGGGGAGCGCTAATGAGTTTTTGCCTGTGCATTTCAATATCGATGCCACATTTCGTCTGCTGGGCAATGTCATCGACGGCAGCTATACGGCGGTACTCGACTATAAGGAGATTAGTCAGAAAGACCCGGCTGTTGTGCGGAACAGGACAAAAAGCAAATACGACCTGTCGGAATCTTATACTCTGCTGACGGATACCAATGCTTACCGGCGTGATACCGCCCACTTCAATAAGCTGCGTCCTATTCCGCTGACTTCGCATGAGAAGAAGCTGTATGAGGATTTCTTCTTGCGCCGTGACACGCTTCTCTATAAGAAAAAGCCCAAGAACAAGCGGCTGGAGTTCTGGGGGCAGATAGGCGATGCGCTGGTAAGCAGGTATACGGTAGACCTTGCCAAAATGGGGAGTGTGCGCTGTTCGCCTCTTATAAACCCTTTGCTGCTGAGCTACAGCAAGAGCAACGGTTTCTCTTACCGTCAGGAATTTAAATACAACCGGCTGTTTAAGGGCGACCGTCTGTTGCGTATCGTTCCCAAGTTAGGTTACAACTTCAAACGGAAGGAGTTTTACTGGTCGGTCAATTCCGATTTCGACTATTGGCCCCGCAAGCGTGCCGCCCTGCATGTCAGCGTGGGTAACGGTAACCGTATCTACAGCAGCGACGTGCTGGATGATTTGAAAGCTATTCCCGACAGTATCTTTGATTTCGACCAGATTCACCTGGACTATTTTAAGGACTTGTATTTGCACATACGCCACAGCTGGGAGATTGTCAACGGTCTGACTCTGGATGTGGGGCTTTCCTTACACAGACGTACCGAAGTGGAGCGTTCTAAATTCGTTCTTGTCTATCCCGATGCCCCGAATGTGATGTCTGCGGGTGCGTCATCCGTCTATCCGGGATTCGACCTTCGGTTCTGAAAAAGTTCCGTCACAGTTATAACAGCTTTGCACCCCGTGTACGCCTGACGTGGACTCCCGGTCAGTATTATTATATGAGCGGCGACCGTAAAATCAACCTTCATTCCAAATATCCTACCGTGTCCGTAGACTGGGAGCGCGGTATCAGCGGTGTCATGCACAGCACCGGAAAGTACGAACGTATTGAAGTGGACTTCCAGCACAACATCCGTTGGGATTGATGCGTGACATTTACTACCGCTTCGGCTGGGGTGCTTTTACGAATCAGAAAGAGCTTTATTTTGTGGATTTCGCCAATCTGGCCCGTTCCAATCTTCCCATAGGCTGGAATGATGAAATCGGCGGAGTGTTCCAGTTGCTCGACGGGCGTTGGTATAACTCGTCCCGCAAGTACATCCGCGGACATTTTACGTACGAGGCTCCTTTCCTGCTGCTCCGTCACTTGAAGAAATATACTCAATACGTATTGAATGAACGGTTGTATCTGAATGCTTTGGTGGTTCCCCACCTGAATCCTTATCTTGAGTTTGGGTATGGCATCGGTACGCACATCTTCGATTTCGGCGTTTTTACAAGCTTTGCAAACTGGAAGTATCAGGAAGTAGGGGTTAAGTTTACGTTTGAGTTGTTCAATAGGTAGGTCCGAAAGGCATATTATAAGAATTTATACTTTATCTTTGTGCCAAAATTTTAAGACTATGGGAATTGTAATAGGTATAGACGTAGGTGGAAGCACTACTAAAATCGTAGGACTCAATAAAGGCAAGATACAGTCTCCGATGTTCATAACGGCAGCCGACCCGGTAACTTCCCTGTTCGGAGCGTTCGGCAAGTATATCTATGATAACGGAATCCATTTGTCCGATGTGGAGCAGGTGATGCTGACCGGTGTGGGCAGTGCGTTTGTGGACAGCCCGCTTTACGGACTTCCCACCCGCAAGACGGATGAGTTCATAGCCAACGGACTTGGGGCGCGCCATGCCACGGACATCGACCGGCTGATAGTTGTCAGCATGGGAACAGGCACCTCCTTTGTAAGAATCAACGGAGATGAAATACAGCATATCGGCGGTATGGGTATCGGTGGCGGAACCTTACAGGGACTTTCGCGGCTGTTGCTCAAAACACACGACATTCATCAGGTTGCCGGTTTGGCGGCAAAAGGCGATGTGACCCGCGTCAATCTGCAAATCGGCGATATCTGTAACAACGCATTGCCCGACCTGCCCGTATCCGCTACCGCTTCATTGTTCGGAAAGGCCGACAGTAACGCCTCACCGGAAGACATCGCCTGCGGCATCATTTATACCGTGCTCCAGACTATCGGCGGTGCGGCTGTGCTTTCCGCCCTGAACAGTCCGGTAAAGGACTTTGTGCTGATAGGTAATCTTACCCAGTTGCCGCAATGCCGGGAAGTGTTTCCGAAGATGGAAAGCATTTATCATGTGCGTTTCCATATCCCGCCCTATGCGGAATACCGCACGGCCATAGGGGCGGCTTTGGCATATGTCAGGGAGAATTCTACCATATAATAAGGTGTAAATCTTTAGAAATCGGGCATAAAGACCGGATATTTTCAGAAAGAACTTTTTGTCATTCAAGAAAATACTCCTATCTTTGCGCCCGATTTAATATGAGTCAACATAAAGTCTCACTTAATTAACGAGTTAAACAATTTATTTATTAATGGAAAATTTAAAGAATGTAGCTCCTATTGAAGACTTCAACTGGGATGCTTATGAGAACGGCGAATCAGTAGCCAGTGCAAGCACGAAGAACTGGAAAAGGCGTATGACAATACGTTGAACAAGGTTAACGACCGCGAGGTAGTTGACGGAACCGTAATCGCAATGAACAAGCGTGAAGTAGTTGTGAACATCGGTTACAAATCAGACGGTATCATTCCTTTGAATGAATTCCGCTACAATCCCGACCTGAAAGTAGGTGATACGTAGAAGTGTACATCGAAAACCAGGAAGACAAGAAGGGACAGCTGGTTCTGTCTCACCGCAAAGCTCGTGCTACCCGTTCTTGGGATCGCGTTAACGCTGCTTTGGAAAATGAAGAAATTATCAAGGGTTACATCAAGTGCCGCACTAAGGGTGGTATGATTGTCGACGTATTCGGTATCGAAGCATTCTTGCCGGGTTCTCAAATCGACGTTAAGCCTATCCGCGACTACGATGTATTCGTTGGCAAGACTATGGAATTCAAGGTTGTTAAGATCAACCAGGAATTCAAGAATGTGGTTGTTTCCCACAAGGCTCTTATCGAAGCCGAACTGGAACAACAGAAGAAGGAAATCATCGGTAAACTCGAAAAAGGACAAGTTCTCGAAGGTACCGTTAAGAATATCACTTCCTATGGTGTATTTATCGACCTGGGTGGCGTAGACGGTTTGATTCACATCACAGACCTTTCTTGGGGCCGTGTCAGCGATCCGAAAGAAGTGGTTGAACTCGACCAGAAACTCAACGTTGTTATCCTTGACTTTGATGATGAGAAGAAGCGTATCGCTCTCGGCTTGAAGCAACTCACTCCACATCCTTGGGATGCATTGGATGCTAACCTGAAAGTTGGCGACCACGTGAAGGGTAAAGTTGTAGTTATGGCTGACTACGGTGCATTCATCGAAATCGCTCCGGGTGTTGAAGGTCTGATTCACGTATCTGAAATGTCTTGGTCACAGCACTTGCGTTCTGCACAGGACTTCATGAAGGTAGGTGACGAAGTTGAGGCAGTAGTCCTGACTTTGGACCGTGAAGAGCGTAAGATGTCTTTGGGTATCAAACAGCTGAAGTCTGATCCTTGGGAAACTATCGAAGAGAAGTATCCTATCGGCAGCAAGCACACTGCAAAAGTTCGTAACTTCACTAACTTCGGTGTATTCGTTGAAATCGAAGAAGGTGTTGACGGCTTGATTCACATCTCTGACCTGTCTTGGACGAAGAAGGTTAAACATCCGTCTGAATTCACTCAGATTGGTGCAGACATCGACGTACAAGTTCTGGAAATCGACAAGGAAAACCGTCGCTTGAGCCTTGGCCACAAGCAACTCGAAGAAAATCCTTGGGATGTATTTGAAACTGTATTTACAGTAGGTTCTGTACACGAAGGTACTATTATCGAAATGCTGGATAAGGGTGCTGTAGTTGCTCTGCCTTATGGTGTAGAAGGTTTCGCTACTCCGAAGCACCTCGTTAAGGAAGACGGCTCACAAGCTCAGTTGGACGAGAAGCTTGAATTCAAGGTAATTGAGTTCAATAAGGATGCTAAGCGTATTATCCTTCTCACAGCCGTATCTTTGAAGATGCTGCAAAGGCAGAAGAAAGAGCTGAAAAGAAGGCTGCTACTAAGAAGTCAACCGGTAAGAGAGAAGACGTTGCTCCTGCTATCCAAAACCAGGCTGCATCTACTACTCTGGGTGACATCGATGCTTTGGCTGCCTTGAAGGAACAGATGGAAGCTGGAAAGAAATAATTACTCCATTCTATAAATGAAGGAAGGGTACTTGCGTAAACAAGTGCCCTTCTTTTTTATGATTTGTCAATAGAATTTTATGGAATTAAGGATGGTTTTTCCATAAATGTTTATCTTTGCAGGGTGGTTGCTCTTGTAATCATAGAAATATTCAATAATTTATTTTCATTTATTATGAAAAACATGTTCAAAAATGTAGGGAAGACGGTGTTGTTCACTTGCCTGTCACTGATGTTACTAACCGCATGCGGCCAGAAGTCTAAACTCAAGCTGGCTATCGCGGCTGCCAACAAACAATGTCCCATGGATATGGGAGCTTCCGGCGAAATATCCAGCATTACTTTTGATGGGGCGGATGTGGTATATGTGCTGCTTATGAATGAAAGTTTCCTCGATATAGATGCTTTGAAAAAGAATCCCGATGCAATGAAGTCTGCTGTGACTGTTATGTTGGGTAATCCACAAGGGGCTATTAAAGAGATGCTGGATTTGGTTGTCGGTACTGATTCCGGTATGAAGTTCATCTATAAAGGAAAGACATCCGGTAACGAAGTGGAGTGTTATCTGACTACTCAAGACTTGAAAGATATATTGAATGGCGGTTCAGCTGCTGAAAGCAGTGATAAGAAGAAATTGGAAGAGCAAGTGAAGATGACCAACGTATCATGCCCGATGCAGGTGGATGAAGCCACTTTGCTCAATAAACTGACAATCGAGTCGGATAAGGTGCTGTATCATTATACGATTGACGAATCTGTAGTACAGATGTCTGCTTTGAAGGAAAATGCAGAACAGATGAAGGCAAATGTGAAGAACTCTTTGAATTCCTCCGATCCAGCCTTGCGCATGTTCTTGGAAGTATGTGTGAAGTGTGATAAGGGTGGCTATCTGTATAAAGGGAATAAATCTAGAGAAACTTTTGAAATATCCTTTGGAATTTCAGAGATAAAGGCTCTTCTATAAATCAAGGAGTAGAAATCAGTTCGGAAGGTTTGGAATGGAAAAGTTTGAGTTACATATTCTTGGTTGTGGTTCCGCTTTACCCACAACGCGTCATTTCCCTACGTCTCAAATTGTGAACGTGCGCGACAAGCTGTTTATGATTGATTGTGGGGAAGGGGCACAGTTGCAGTTCCGTAAATCACATCTGAAGTTTTCACGTTTGAATCATATCTTTATCTCTCACTTGCATGGAGACCATTGTTTTGGCTTATTGGGACTGATTTCTACACTAAACCTTTTAGGACGTACAGCCGAGTTGCATATCCATTCTCCAAAAGGGCTGGAAACATTGCTGACACCTATGCTGGACTTTTTTAATAGACAGATGACGTACAAGGTCCTTTTCCATGAGTTTGATACGAAAGAACCGATGCTGATTTATGAAGACCGTTCGTTGACGGTTACTACCATTCCTTTGCGTCATCGTATGCCGTGTTGTGGCTTTTTGTT
>ENA-OQCE01000396-OQCE01000396.1-human-gut-metagenome-genome-assembly--contig:-NODE-396-length-21145-cov-1.654154_pt1 | contig 21145 bp, 26 predicted proteins | sample MGYA00242495_ERZ504572 | MGnify/ENA primary metagenome ERZ504572 (study PRJEB26092, sample SAMD00036228) | human gut metagenome | host: Homo sapiens | study: EMG produced TPA metagenomics assembly of...
ACTTGAAGTAGTCGAAGTCACCGCCCATACCATGACCGGCCCAGACACCGGTAAAGGCCAAGCGTTTACCTCTCGTCGGATCGTAGACGTTGTCGCGGTTATCGAACACGTGAGACCAGGTCATGCTGTTGGTCCGGCCGAAGTTATTCTTTAAATAATTGCGATAGGCATCGGCACTGCCGCCCCAATAGCCATAATATTCACCGGTTCCATCGACCCAGGATTGATAGTCGGCACCACTGTTATAGTCGGTATATTTCGTTTTCTTCGTTTCCAAGGTGACGTAGTCGCTGACGTATTCACTGCGAACGCGGCCGTAGGTAACGTTAAAGCCCGTGGTCCGGCGATCATAGTCGGCGACGGAGTTGCCTTTTTCATTGTAATCTTCGTATTCCGATTCGCGGTCGAAGAGGCTGAAGCCAATGGAGTCACCGGCATCGTTGAGGTAGGGATGCGTATAGGAGAAGATATAGTTCTTATTGGAATCAGTATTGCCGCCAAATTCCCAGCTGATATTGACCTTATCGCCAGTACCGCGGAGGTTGGTTTCACTGAGGCCGAGGATACCGACTAAGCCGTCAGAATCGGAATAACCGGCACCGATGGTGACAGAACCGGTCTTCTGTTCCGTAACATCAATTTCAACGATGACGTTTTGCGCATTTTTCTGCCCCTGGAGGAGGCGGACGTTGACGTCTTCAAAATAGCCCGTATTGTAGACACGCTGAATACTACGGCTGGCAGCATTTTTATTGAAGATATCGCCCTTCTTCATACGGAGTTCACGCATGATGACGTTGTTGCGAGTCTTAGTATTGCCGCGGAGGTTGATATTTTCAATGCGAGCTTCGGTAATGGCAATATGGAGGGTTCCTTCGTCGTCCAAGCGGACGTCGGAAACGTGACTCATCATATAGCCGGCATTGGCAAAGGCCGTATTGATATTGGCTACATCGTGGCTGACGACGGCCGTATTCAGCGTCGTGCCCGGCGTCGTAGCGACGAGTTTCATCAAGTCGCCGGTGCTGATCGATTCATTGCCGACGATATCGATTTTCTTAACGACGGGATTCATTTGAACGGTATAATTCAAGGTAACGCCTTCGGGAACGTTGGTAAAGGCCGGTTTAACCGTTGAAAATAAACCCGTAGCGCCGATGACATTGAGGTCATGACGGATATAGTCCATGTTGATGGCATCGCCGACGCGCATAGCCAGACGGGGCAGGATATTCTGTTCGATCTGCGGTTCCGGTACGGGGCTGACCGAAACCGATGTCGCTACCTTGTTGACGTAAGGTTTCAATTCATCATCAGTGACAGCTTCACCGTAAGGCAGGGATACGTCCTGACCGGGCTGGATGACTGCCATGGGATATCCGGGAATAGAAGTATCGAACTGCATATCACTGGTCCCGCTCATGTAAGCCACTTTTTCACCGGAAATCTGCGGTGTCGTATCGACGGGTTCGGGATTCCGGGCTTCTTCGGCCTTACGAGCTGCTTCTTCTGCTTCCTGCTGGACAGCTTCGGGGCTCTTACCGGCCGCAATCGAGGCCAGCTCTTCTTCCGTTTCATAGCCCGTCAGGCCGGATTTAGCAGCTTGGATCGCTTCTTCTTTGGACTCATCATTCGGCGAAGTTACGACTGCGTTGACAGCAGTTTTCTTATCATCATCAGCTGGTGCCGCTGCCGACCCTGAAGTCGTAACGGTTCCGGTAGTCGACGCCTCATAACCGGTCGTCGCCGTCGTATCTTCTGCCAGACGGGGCAAGTCATTATCGCACTGGTTACCATCAGCGCGAGCAGTTTCTTCTTCCGCATATTCATAGAAATCCTCCATTAGTTATTTCGCCACACCCGTACCGCGTAAGGTATGACGCGCTTCTTGTACAGTAGCTTGTAATTGGCTGTCCGACAGGACTGCCTTTTCTTCCCGCACTGCGGGCGATGCCGTTTCCTGGTCGCCTGCAGCCGGAGCGGACGGCTGTCAGCCAGTTCGTCGACAACAGCAGAAGCTGCCGCCGTCGGCGTTTGCGGCAAGGATTGAACAGAGAGCTGCGTTCCTGATCAGGGCCGGAATTCCCGGCAGCCTCTTGGGAATCAGCAGCCGGCGGTGCTGCATGGTCTGCAGTATCGCCTGATTCATGCTTTGGCCGTTCTCCATAAACCGATGCTTCTACCGGCCTCGATAAGTCAGTCTGCCTTGGCTGATGAAAAGATACCAGCCTCCCGTCACCAGACAAAGGGCCGTGACGATGGCACCCCAGCGCAGGAGGCGCTTATGGGCAGGGCGGTGTCGGCGCAAATTTTTCATTTCCGCCTCGGCCAGCATCAGATTGAGTTCGCCTTTGATCTCGGACTCTTTGTCAAAGGATGCTTCCGCCTTTTCCAGCCAGGACTGAACAGCCCGAACGCGGTGAAGGGTATCGTTTTGGGAGCGTTTCATACAGCCTTCTCCTTTCTGTATAAACGAATACGTTTATAATATCGGTTAAGCCATATGAATTTATACCGGCAAAAGAAAGCAAAAATATGCCATAATCTATATTTTACAGCATTTTCCAATTCTTTTCACCTAAAAACAGGCCAAATTTACGAAATTACAAAAAATTTAATCCCGACTGTCGTGAATGAAGCGGCTTAGCATCCCCCTCACCCGGCGAATCCCCCGTTTTTGCAGGCGGTATACGTAAGGCAGACTGACATCGAGGGCTTGGCTAAATGCTTCTGCTCCAACATCCTTCAAATAAACGCCTTCGACGACGGCCTGTTCTTTTTCCGGCAGACGGTTCAGGACGCCGCTGACTTTTTCCAAGAGGAACTGGCGGCTTGCCGCTTCGGCCGGATCGGGACTGTCGTCGCACAGCGTATCCTGCAGGTCATGCCCTGTTCATCCGGTGCATCGAGGGACATGCACTGACGGCACCTTCCCGTTTTAAATAGTCGAGGATGGCCCCGCGGATGCGGTGAACAGCAAATAAGGGAAAGGCCACGCCGCGGCGGTGGTCATAGCGTTCGACGGCATCCATAAGGCCTAAGGTCCCTTCCTGCAGGGCATCGAGTAAGAGATCGGGATGGATATGCCAGCGCATGGCTTCTTTAAATACCAAGGCTGATACTGCTCAATAAGACGGCTGCGGGCATTGGCATCGCCGCCTTCTTTATAAGCCTGCCACAAGGCCGCTTCCTCTTCCGGCTGCAATAAGGCTATCTTCTGCAGTTCCTGTAAATAATCTTCCAGCATGGCCTTTCACCTCCTTTCACGTGTTCCGTTAAAAGCATTAATAAAGATAGATTAGAAATTGTATTTATAGAGGGCGCCGACAAAATTATTGTCACTCGACGTCCAGGCGCTGAGGCTGAAGCGGCTTCCCAAATCATACATGATCCCGAAACGGTTGTCATTGTGATTGAGGCCAAAAGCAGCCGTAACCATAAAATCATTGAACAGGTATTTCCCCATTTCGATATTATAGTAGTTGTTGCTGACATCGGCGTTTCTGTCATTGAGGTCAAGAGACCCGTTGGTGACGGTCAGCATGTCTAAGGACAAGGCTTTTTCCAGGCTCTGGGTAATGCCCAGACTGTTCAGCGTCATGCGTATGCCCGAACCGAGGAGAGAACTCATATCCTCTTCACCGATGGAACTCTGAGGACGACCATTACTGTTGCGCAGGGTAATGAGCGATACGATCTGCGGCTTGGTAAGCGGCGGATCCGAGCGAAGCAGGAGATCCATGTTGTCGGCCTGCCCGCGCAATGTCAGCATGACCGTATATTGACCGACGCGGCTGATGCTTCGGCATCGATATACGGCAGGAGCGAATCGTAGCGCGAAAAATCGGCAATAGCTTGGAAACGCGGAAGTTCGTATCCAAATAATGGACGGAACCGCGCGTCGCCTCAAAGCGACCTGACGGATTGGGATGTTCAAGACTGCCCTTAAAGGAAACGGCGCCGGTCACCATGAGATCATAGAGAGCCGAGTTATACAGGCGGACCTTATCACCTAAGGATACGGTAAAGTCGAGGTCCAAATCAGGCGTCGACGAGCTTTCGCTAAGGGACAGGGGCACGTCGATCGTCGCATTGTCGATATTCATGAGACGCCGATTTTCGGCCGCCCGTCACCGGGAGTGACGTTGATATAGCCCGTAAGAGGACCGTTATAATAAGGATTATCCACGTAGAGGTCGGCAAAATCAGCGGAGAAGGAATACGTATCGAGGCTGCGTCCGCTCCACGAAGCGTTGCCGCTGAGGCTGATACTGCGGGATCCTTCTTACCCTTCTTATCCATGGTGCCCTTACCGCTGAGGACGGCACTCTGTCCTTTGAAGGATAAATCTGCGTTGATGTCGCTCAAGGGGTAAGCCGTATCCTTGAACTTAATGGTCCCGTTTTGAACGGTAACGTCACCGGTAACTCGAGGCGCCGCCAACGTTCCGCTGACCTTAACGGCCCCTTGGATCTGTCCGTCGGCTTCCGTCACATAGGGCGTCAGGAAGGTCAGGATATCAAGACCTGTATTGGCAAGCTGGACGTCGACATCCATCGATTCATCGGTCTTACCGCCGGAAAGGGCGCTGACCGGAATCGTCCCCTTGGCACTGATTTTATAGGGATCGCGGCTGGCGCTGGCCTGCTGGACGGTAATCATGCCGCGGCGAATATTGAACAGGGCAAAGCTCCGCTGATGGAAATGCCATTGGCCGTGCCGCTTCCAAGTTGAGCCGATACGTCGGCTGAAGGTCATCAGAGGTACCGCTTAAATCGGCAGCAAAGTCGATGGGCGCGTCGACGACAAAATCTTTCTGCCCCAAGACCGTCATCAAGGCCTTGGACGGGAACTGTTTCGCAGCTACCGATAAGGCCACCGGTCCGTGAAGGGCATAAGAACCCTTGGCCGCTAAGGTACCGTCGCCAATCTTAAGGGCCAGCTGATTGATATTGACGATGCCTTGTTCCAGGCTGATATCGACGTCAGACGGATCGATGGTTTCGCCGCCAAACGTGCCTTGGCTGATATTGCCCTTCATCGAAACGGTCGGATTGTCACTGGTACCACTGACATCGATTTGCCCGTTCAGTTTCCCCGTAATATCCTGCACCGGAAAATCGGCGACTTTAATCAGGCCGGCAATGTCGCCATTGACAACCGTCGCCTGCCCCCGGATAAAGGAGGTTTTCGTATTGTAGATCAAATTGGCATCGTAATTGCCGTCGAGCTGCGAGAAGTGCAGGTTGGTCAGACGCAGGATATTATCGTAATAGGCGAATTCGCCGTGGATATCGTTGAGCACCATCTGGTTGACGACCAAATTAGCCGCCGTCAGGGAACCGGTTGCCGTCGGAGCGGACATAGTTCCTCCAATATGAGCCGTCAGATTAAAGGAACCGCTGCGCGGCGTCTGGTTCTGTGGGGCCAGACGAGAAACGTCGATATTCTTCCCCGTTACATCGAGGTTCAAGGTATCGCCAATGGAGCCTTCGAGGGCTACCGAAGCCGTATAGGACGAAATGTCACCGTTTGACAAATAGACCGTCCCCTTATCGAGGCGGTAGTCGGCGCTGATATTCTTATACAAATAACCGGCATAGGAGCCGCTGGTCAGGCGGAACGAACCGACAGCGACGGATTGTCTAAGGTACCTTTTATAGTCACCGTATTATCGGCCCAGCCTGTGAGCGGCAAATCGTCCTTGCCAACCAGGGGCAAGAGCTGTTCTACGCGAATATGGGACGTCGTAAGCGAAGCGTCGACAGTCCGGCTGTCGAGGTCAGCCCGGCCGGTCAAGGTATGAAGCCTTCGCCGCGTCGCCAGTAAAGCGCCGGAATTTCAATCTGTTTTCCCTGACCGTGGGCCGACCCATTGATGCTGTCAAAGGCCATGCCCTTGATCTGACCGTCTTTGGCACTGAAGGCCAAATCCCAATTTTGCCCATCTATATGACCGGCAGCATCAGCCGTCCCGCTCATGGGAATCGATAACAGCGGTGAGGCCATGTCGAGAGGCAGGTCGTGGGCCGTAAAGGAAAACTGCGGCCGCTGTTGGTCTACATCATAGGAGCCGCTGATATCAAGACTGCCGCTGCCGGCTTCGGCATGACCATTATGGACGGTAACGATATGACCGTCATAGGTACATCAGCCGAGGCCTGGTCTGCTGTAAGTCCATTGTAAGAGAGATTCGAAGCCTGTACCGTCCCCGTCGCAGCAATCGAACTGTCTTGGCTGTTGCCGACAGCGCGGAGCGAAGCCGACACGACGCCCATAGCTGCGACCGGCATCTTAGGAACAGCCGTCACATCGAGGCCGTTGACGTCAGCTTCGGCGGCATAGGCTCCCGTTTTCACATCATACTGGCCCTTGCCGCGGATATCGGCTCCAAAGGCCTTCGCCGACAGGGAATCGATGGTCACCGCCTGATCGCTGTAGTTCACATCGGCCGAAGCTTCATCGACGGTGTACCCGTTATAGGTAAAGTTATGAAGCCGACGGTCCCCTTGGCGCTGACATCCTGTGCCGAACCCCAAACGACGCCTTTAAAGTCCGCCGTCCCGCTGAATCCATCCGGAAGGTAGCCTCGAAAAAAGCCGTCACATCGGCACCGGGTACGTCGACGTTGAGGTTGAAAACAGGCACGTCGCCATTGGTTACGACCTTGCCGTCAATGCGGAAGGACTGACCGTTGGCCAGACTTCTACGCCTGACAAGGTAACGTCGTTGGTCGTAAGATCGGCATGGCCTTTTAATTCATCGACGGCAATACCATTTACATCCAATTTACCGTCAGCAAAATCAGCCTGCCCGGACATGAAAAAGCCCTTATGACTGTCGGCAACGCGTACCTTCGCATTTTTGACCGTTCCCTTCTGAAGGACGACATCGTTCGAGGCCGGAATCAGGAAGGACGCATACCGTCCGTCAACGGCTTCGGCGTTGATGACAAAGTCATATTGGCGGCTCGACGCATAGGAACCATGGGCGGTGATTTTCTTCCCGTCGACGGCCATATCGGCATCGATGGCCATGGAAGGATAGTCGGCAAAAGAGACGCTGGCCGTAACATCATTGCCGACGACGAGGGTATTGTCGGGAAGTTGTGCCCGTACCGTACCGTCATGAACTCGGATGACGCCGCGAAAACCGGAGTCACTGGTGCTGTCGGTCTTTTTTAGGATCGAAGTGACGTTCCACGATCCGTCACTATTCTGCCACAGATGAAGGACCGGCTTATTGACATCGGCCGTATCCAGTGCCTGAAGCATTTCTCCCTCTTTTAATGCCGTTACGATCTTACTGGGATTGACATAGATGCGGACGTCCTCGCCTTCGAAAACGATTCGGCCCTGCGGATCCTTAATGACCGGTTTTGCCAATACGACTTGGCCGGTCAAGGATATATCGAGAGAAGAGAACCCCAAGGTTCCATTCAGTTTACTGTTTGCAGTTGTCGTAATCATATTGCTCGCCATTTGGGTTAAAGCCGGTTTTTCCATCCACAGGGCTAAGCCGGCAGACAGAAAAAAAAGCGGAAAAACCGCAGGCAGCAATCCATTGTTTCTTCATAAGCAAGCTCCACATACGAAAAAAGAGAGAATTACACGTTCTAATTCTCTCTTTATTCTACCTAGGGTATTGCGGAAAATCAAGAAATAGATGACAATTCGGAACGTTTCTCCGAAAATTGTTAAAAACCTGTCATCGTCTGGCTTTCCTTAATATTGACCGCCCGTCCCGTTGAAAGACGGATGGATGACGCCCGATTCGACGTCGACACCCATGACCTGTTCGAGTTTGGCAATGCCGACGTTATAGTCGTACAGAGCTGGATATGATTGACCTGAGCTTCGTTCAAGCTGAGCTGGGCATCGAGGACGTCCAGGTTGATGCCGACCCCTGCCTGATAGCGAATGTTCTGAATACGATAGTTTTCACGAGCCTGGTCGACAATGGTCTGTGTTTCGGCGACCTTCTGAGCTGCACTGCGGATATTGAGGTAAGCCTGCTTTACAGCCAGCTGTACCGATTCGCGCGTAGCCTGTTCTGTTTCTCGGGCGACGAGGAGGTCTTGTTTTGCCTGGTTGACTTTAGCCTTTGTCGCGCCGCCGTCATAGAAGGTATAGGTTACGCCGGCTCCGATATTCCAGCTGCGGCGATCGGAATCGAATCCGGGGAAGTTATCGTCCGACCAGCCGTTGCCGCCGCTAACGGAAACGGTCGGCTTATTGCCAGCATCGGCGATGGAGATGTTTCGTTCCGCTTCCTGAACGGCAAGGGCCGCCTGGAGGACTTCCGGACGATATCTCATGGCGTAGTCCGTCGCTTCCTGAAGGGAAATATTGTAGGTATTGAAAGGCAGTTGGTGATCGGCCAGGTTGAGCTGCGTCTGTAAGGGCAGTCCGAGGATATTATTTAAATTCGATTCGGAAATGGCCACATTATTTTCTGCCGTAACGGCCGTCGTCTTGGCATTGGCCAGGGAAACGGCAGACGACAGGACATCGACGCGGGCCTTCGTCCCGACGTTGTACTGCGCCTGTACATTATCTAAATGGCCCTGGAGGTTGGTGACGGCTTCCTGATAGACGCCTTGTAATTCCTGATAGGCAAGGAGGGCATAGTAGCTTCAACGGCCGAATATTTCGTCGCCTGTTCGACCCGCAGGATTTCTTCCTGGGCATTGACTTTACTCAATTTGGCAACGTCGATATTCCCTTCGACCTTACCGCCGTATAGAGCGGAATGGACACGGCCAGGGTGTTTCCAAAGGCGTTGGAAATAGCGTTGGTGCTGTTCGATGAAGCGGCAGCAGATCTGGCCCGCTGAGCGCTGAAGGTATAATCGACGACGGGGGCTCTGCCGGCTCGGGCTTCGTCAATAGCATATTCAGCCTTCCTCAGGGAATACTTGGAATTCTTGATGTCGCGGTTGTAATCGAGGGCCATCTGAACGGTGCGCGGCAAGGTCAAATCGACGACGCCATTGGTCGCACGCGGCCGACGACGATGACCGGATCGGTTTCATTTTTCTTCGCCCGCTTAGCCGCTTCTTTATCGGCCAATTTCGCCGAATCATCGGCAATCTGCTGAGCCAGCGTTTCACGCATTTCCGGCGTAATATCCGTGGACTGCGCAGCCGCTTTCGCACGAGCCTTGGCTTCGGCTTTGGCCGCCTTTTTCTGCTGGGCCTGCTGGGCTTTGATTTCCTTATCTTCCGCTTTGGCTCGGGCCTGAACGGCATCGGCTTGCGACAGATCGACAGGACGGACCGATGCCGTCGAATCGTCTGCGGACGCAACGGCGACTGTGCTTATGGTTGTAATCATCATGGCGATGACCAATTTCTTATACAGTTTGTTGTTCATCATGGGTACCCCCTGTTTCGGTTATATGTAGTTTGCTAAAAAGCATAATTAATACCATAATAATTGCCGCCATCATGACGACTCATAGGCCGCGTGAACTGACTGAAGAGATAGAGATCCGACGTCAGCCGATACTGGCTTTCAGGCGATAGCGCCAATCGTTGGGATCGTATCCTTCAAGGGACAAGCGGAACGGCCCGTCGTGGAATAAGTCAGTACCGATACCGAGGTCGCCGTTGATCAATCCGGCCCTCAGGTCAAAGATGCCGCTGCGACGGCCGTACTGTAAGTTGAGGTTCGTACCGTTACCGATATTTTCAGCTCCGATCAGGCCAAAGGTATCGCCGCGGTACACCCTAAAATTTACAGAAGCACTCGTTTCGTTCTTGGTCGTGTTATATAAGAGCCCGCCTTCCCCTTCGACTTTGATATCCGACGCGCCGCCAAGGATCTTATTGACCTTGGTCGTGATCTGGCCGTGTTATCGAGGGTCGTCTGGATATTGGCCTGGGTCTTGGGGTCGGTCGTCATTTTTTCCATCGACTGGGCAATGTTTTCAAAGCGATCGGTAATAGATTTGATATTGGCAGCCGTTTCCCGGGCATTGGCCGAAGTTGCGCCATCTCCATCGAGATTCTGCATGGACGCATTCATCTGCGCCGTCACCGCTGCCATATTGGCCGTAATGGCTTCGACGTTGGCCGCATTGGCATCGAGCATCTGACTCGTTCGTCCGGTAATGGCATCGATATTTTGAATGGAACCGCGCATGGCAGCCTGCGTCTTTCATCGCCGATAACGGCATTGAGGCTCTTGACCATCTCATCGGCACTGCCCATGAGTTTGCTGGCACTGTCCATCATATCGTCCATGGTCTTGCCCTGTTTGCCGTCGATATAATCGCCGTCAACCAGAAGATGGCTGCGGTCGGAACCGGGAGAAATAGAAACAATTTTCTCCCCTAAGAGTCCGTCTGTCGTAATGACGATTTTCGAATCCCGCGGGATTTCGGTTCCCTTGTCGATCTTCATAGTCACGTCGACGCCGTTGCGCGACGGAGTTACCTTTTCAACCTTACCGACGTGAACGCCTACGTAGCGGACAGAGTTGCCCTTTTGCAGGCCGTTGGCATCGTTAAATTCGGTATGGATGACAAAGCCCGGCTTGCCAAAGAGTTCAATATGGGCCAAACTTATGATGACGCCGCTGAACAAGAGAACAGCGACGATGGTAACGAAACCTACCTTGGCCTCTGCACTCCATTTCATAGACTATCCCCTCTTTCTTCCGGAAGACGACCGCCGTGGATAAAGCGCTGAACGTCCTCGTCATCGGTTTGGGCGAAACTTTTTTTTATCGGCGATGAGCCGAAAGCGCCCGTCTTGTAAATAAGCCAGCCGGTCAGCGACAAAAAAGGCTGAATCCATATCGTGGGTGACGATGACCGACGTGGCATGAAGTTGTTTTTGCATGTTGACGACCAGGCGATTGATGTCCATACAGCGAAGCGGATCGAGGCCGGCCGTCGGTTCATCGTAGAGGATGACCTGCGGATCGAGGGCAATGGCCCTGGCCAGGCTGACTCGTTTTTTCATACCGCCGGATAAATTATTAGGCATCATATCTTCAATCCCATCGAGGCCGACGAGATGCAGTTTTTCCTTGACGATCCGCTGCCGCGTCGCCGCATCGTCGTGCGTGTGCTGCCGAAGGCCGAAGGCGACGTTTTCTCCGACCGTCATCGAATCGAAGAGGGCCGAGTACTGAAAAACCATCCCCATATGGCGGCGCACCTCCATCAGCTGGTCTTCATCATAAGCGGTAATATCCGTATCCTGAAAGAAAACATGACCTTTGGTCGGCTTTTGCAGACCGATGATGAGGCGCAGGATCGTGCTCTTGCCGGAACCGCTGGCACCGAGGACGGCCAAGGTTTCCCCCCTGATGAATGTCTAAATTAATATTATCCAGTATGACTTTGTCGCCATAGGCGACGGTCACATCGCGAAGACGAATCATGATCCTCCTCAATATAATAAAACGGATAAGATATAATTGCAGATAAAAATGAATATAATCGATGTCACGACGGATTTCGTCGTCGCCTGCCCGACGCTTCAGCACCGCTTTTGGCATTCATGCTTCATTGCAGGCAACGAGGGCAATGATGCCGCCAAAAAACATAGCTTTGACCATGCCCAGGACGACATCGCTTATGTTCGTAAATAATTCAATAGAATTTACATATGTGAAATGCGTCAGCCCGGCCCCGAGCGTTGCTACGCCGTAGCCGCCGGCTGTCCCGATGACATAGCCGTAAAAAGCCAGCATCGGTACCATGATGACGCAGGCAATAAACCGCGGAACGACCAAATAAGCAATAGGATTGACGGCCATGCAGCGCAGGGCATCGATTTGCTCGGTAACCTTCATCGTCCCGATTTCTGCCGTCATAGCAGCGCCGACGCGGCCGGCCATGACGACACCTGTTAAGATAGGTCCCAATTCACGGCCCATGGCAACGGACATGACGCCGCCTAAGGTCGACTGTGCTCCATAGCGCAGGAGAATGTCGACGATCTGCAAGGTCATGACCATGCCGGCAAAGAGCAAGGTCATACTGACGATAGGCAGTGAATTGACGCCGAGATGAGCCATCTGGTTAAACATCAGCCGCCGTTGGTTCTTCGGAAGCTGGCGCAGCGTTTGGGCAAAAAGGATGGCGATGACACCGACTTGTTCAAAGACATGGAGGGTAAAGTTCCCGATGTCTTCTAAAAGTTTCTGCATGAAATACCGCCCTTTCCCTAAGTATTAGACTACTTTTACTATACCATTATTAAAAATGGATGTAAAACACCAATATTTAATTGTGCCTAAATTGTGAGAAAATAAAGGCTGAAAACTAAATTCATGATTTGAGTTTCCATAGGTAAAATAATAGCATTTTATGCGGAAAATGGCAAGTAAAAAGGGCTGTCCGAAGACAGCCCTTTTCAAGCAATACACCGCTGGGCCGCCTCCCCTTATAAAAGGGCTCGTTTTATGCTCAGTGGAACATATCGAGGTCGACCGACCGGATGACGGAATCTTTCTCCTTACCGCCATCCTTATCTTGATTCTTATCCTGATCTTTGTCGTTCTTTTTATCCGTGTCCTTGCTGTCATCGGTCTTGTCGGATTTTACGACGTCATCCTCTTGGGACGCCCCTTCCGCTTCATCACCGATAATCGCCTTGGCTTCATTGATATTGTGGTTCTTAGCAAGGAAAGCATCGCGTTTTTCCGGCGTTACGACTTTAATCGTAATCTGGCCGTCGCCTTTGACGATGTACGGCGTAGCAATGGACGATTTGGCATCACTTTTATTGTCATCGCCCACACTGTGCTTACTCGGTTTGACGACATCCTTGGCACTGGTTCCGGGCTCTTTGCCGCGAATCTTTTCCTTGGAAACCTTGGTATCGCTTTCGTTGATCATGCTGACCCCGGGATCGAGGATTTCGATGACCAAGTCATTGTTCGAGTCTTCCTTGTCGATTTCTTTCTTCAAGGCATCAAAGTCCTTGTAGCGGCGCAGGCGCTTGATGATTTCATCGGTCAAGTTGTAGCGCTGCTTTTCAATTAAATACGGCAGAGGAATGACACCGCCGCCGCGGACTTCCAACACCATGTCCCCTAAAGGCTGATCCTTGGGAACGGTAAAGCTCATGGTCTTTACTTCATCGACACCGCGGTACGGGTGGAGCTTGACCTTAAAGTACACATTGTCCCCGGGGCTTACGACGACCGGTGCCGCCGTGGCATCGACGATGGACGCCGACTTGCGGGCCTGAGTGATATCGACGTTCATGGTGATATCGAGGACCGGATAGTCGATAAACTCGTTGTGCTTTAAGATATCGAGGACGTTGTACAGTTCATCAATGCTCTTTTCATTGATGTTTTCTTCGGAATAATACATATTATGGCGGGTGATATCCTTGTCGCGGCCATTGGACGAGCGAATGGTATAGGACAGGGTCGCCGTCCCACCGCCGGTGCGGTCGATGGTCTTATTGACCGTATTATAGACCGTCGTCGCCGCCAGGACCGGCGTCAGTTCATTATCTTCAATGATCTTGACGCGCTTGGTCATAGCCGTATCGGTATCGGTATCGCGCACGTTAATCGTAACCGGAATGCCCGGTGCCAGGTAGTTGTACTGGCCGCTGATACCGGCGCCCCGGTCCTGGGTAATCTTGCCGACTTCAGCCCGATAGAGCCTAATTTGAAAGAACTGGACAGGTTGTTGACAACCGTAAAGATATAGGCATTATGCATGAAGTAATTGATGCTGCCCTTTTTCAAAAAAGGATGACCAAAGGCGACGATGTGGTCGTTGTCGACATAGGTGACCGTACCGATAGCGCCCATCTTCATATCGCCGTTGACGAAGGCTGCAGCCACGCTGCTGCCTGGTTCTAAAGGCATGGCGACGTCATCGGTGCTGGCCGACGCCGTATCGACGGGCATGAAATTATAATCCGGCAGTTTGCTCTTCATCCAGTCCGCTGACACGGAATCAAAGCCAGACATCATAAGGGGCGTGGCAATGGGAATCAGCGACGATTCGCGGGCATTGAAGGCCGAATTTCTTCCTTCGTCGGCACATTCCACAGCTTTAACATATCGTTGATAGGCGTGATCATGCCGATACGGGAATTGGTAAAGGACCAGCCGTAAGCAACGGCACCGAGGAGTTTGCCGTCAATATAGACCGGGCTGCCGCTCATCCCCTGGGCGATACCGCCGGTCTGTTCGATGAGGGGGCCGGAAAACTTGGCCAGGATCAAGTCGCCCGACGGGCCGCTATTCTTCATGACCCCTAAGATTTCAACGGGGAAGGTCTGGATCTCCGTCCCTTGGACGACAGTCTTGGCATAGCCGGTCATGCCGATCTGGACGTCACTGACGTTCATAAATTCCTGAGCCTGTGCCGAAAACGCCAAAAGACAGGAAAAGGCCGCAGTCAAACAGACCCGGCCCATCATACGCCGTAAAGCAGAGGTTTTTTCGTCAAGGTGTATTTCATCATTTCGTTTCCACCACGACGACAACGGCGCCCTGCTGTACCTGCGAGCCCGGCTGGACGAGGACCGATTTGACAACGCCGTCCTTATCAGAACGGGCTGCCGGCATCGGACCGGCTAAGGAATTGACCGTAAGGAGAACATCTCCTTCTTTAACAGCGGCACCGACAGGGGCTACACTGACGACGCTGCCGCTCAATACCGTTATATAAGATACATCGGCCGCAGCTGCCGGCATCGACAACATGCCGGCGAGCCCGGCTAATACGGCGAGTCTGTAAAGTTTTTTCATGACGGCTCCCTCCATTTCTATTTCACTGAAAGAGCGAAACAATTATAAATCATCAAAACTATCTTTTAAGCGGTCCATTTCCCGCACGGCCTTGCCGGCACCGTGAGCCACACAGAGCAGCGGATCTTCGCAGAGATAGGCTGCCATACCGGTCGTTTGAGAAATAAGCCGGTCAAAACTATCGAGAAGCAATCCGCCGCCGGTGAGGACGATGCCGTGGTCGGCAATATCCGCAGCCAGTTCGGGCGGTGTTTTTTCTAAGATGGAAACGATCTCTTGAGGACGGTCTGAATCGGTTCGTCGATGGCCAGGCGGATTTCCTGCGAATCGATATCGATCGATACGGGAAGGCCCGTTTCCGTGCTGCGACCGCGAACGTCAGCGGTCATACGGCGGCCTCACTCATGGCCGTGCCGATGAGGATCTTCAGTTCTTCGGCCGTATGCTGGCCAATGGTGACGTGCTTTATCTTTTCCAAATAACGGATGATGCTTCATCAAAGGTGTTGCTGCCGATACGCAGGGATTCACTGATAACGATCCCGCTTAGACTGAGAACGGCAACGTCCGTCGTACCGCCGCCCATGTCGACGACCATGGACCCGTTCGACGTGGCAATATCGAGACCGGCTCCGATGGCCGCTGCCAGCGGTTCTTCCATGACCGTCGTCTTTCTGGCCCCGGCTTGCATGGCCGCTTCGATAACGGCCCGCCGTTCGACGTTAGTAACGCTCGACGGCACGCAGATGACGACGCGGGGCTTGAAAAACAGGGATTTTCCGATGGCCCGGCGGATGAAATACCGCAGCATGTACTCCGTTGCATCGTAGTCGGCGATGACGCCGCTGCGAAGGGGATGGTAAGCGTGGATGTTGCGCGGCGTCCGCCCAATCATAGCCTGGGCTTCGCGGCCGATGGCAACGACCTTATTTTCCATCGTATCGACGGCGATGACGGCCGGCTCGTTGACGACGATCCCCTTATTTTTAACGAAGACAATGATGTTGGCCGTCCCCAGGTCGATGGCGATGTCGCTGCCGAACCAATTCGATAAAAAGAACGAGCGGGACTGTCTCGGCTGTACCTTTTTTTTAGTTTTCTTCTTCCTCAATATTGACGCGAACAATATCTGCACCTAGCCTTTGTAATTTTAATACAAAATTATCGTAACCACGGTCGATGTGGTATAGATAGCCGACTTCCGTTTCGCCTTCAGCCACCAGGCCCGCCAGGACCAAAGCGGCTCCGGCACGAAGGTCAGTGGCATTGACCGAGGCGCCTTTAAGCTGTTCTATGCCTTCTACGATGGCGCTTCGTCCTTCAATGCGGATTTTAGCACCCATCCGTTTAAATTCATCGACGTGCATGAAGCGGTTTTCAAAGACCGTTTCCGTGACGACACTCGTGCCTTGGCAAAGGGTCGTCAAAGCCATGAACTGAGCCTGCATATCCGTCGGAAAGCCCGGATAGGGCAAGGTCTTTATGTCGGCCGGGCGCAAAGGCGCATGGCCGATGACGCGGATACCGTCGATTTCTTCTTCGACTTCGGCACCGACTTCTTTTAATTTTGAAATAAGGGGCTTCAAATGCTCTGAAATGGCATTTTCAACGAAGATGTTCCCCTGCGTCATGGCGGCGCCGATCATGAAGGTACCGGCTTCGATGCGGTCGGGAATAACGGCGTGGCTGGCACCGTGGAGTTCTTTTACCCCTTCGATACGGATGACGTTGGTACCGGCACCGCGGATGTTGGCCCCCATGCTGTTCAGGTAGGTTGCCAAGTCGACGATTTCCGGTTCTTCAGCGGCATTTTCCAAGACCGTCTTGCCATTGGCCATGGATGCGGCCATGATGATGTTTTCCGTCGCACCGACACTGGGGAAATCAAGGTAAATCTGAGCGCCCTGCAGTCCGTTAGGGGCCACGGCTTCGATGTCGCCGTTTTCAAGATTGATGACGGCTCCCATAGCTTCAAAAGCCTTGAGGTGCAGTCGATGGGACGGGCGCCGATGGAGCAGCTCCGGGCAGAGAAATCTGCGCCCGGCCTTTGCGGGCCAGGAGCGGTCCCATAACTAAGAAGGATGCACGCATGCGGCGGACCAGGTCATACGGTGCCGTCGTCGATGTCAACTCATGGGCATCAATGATAAGCGTATCTCTCTCGGGATGTTCTATATGGACGCCGAGGGATTCGATGACGTCGCAGACGGTATGGACGTCAGCGAGCTTCGGAATCTCGGTCAATGTACTTTTCGTCGTTCCCAGCATAGATGCGACGATAATGGGCAGTACGGCATTTTTAGCCCCACTGACGCGAACAGTGCCCTGTAAGGGCTTTCCACCATGAATAACAAGTTTCTCCAATTCTGGTGCCTCCTAATAGTATTCGAGTAGTTTTATCTAAATGGCCTTCAAAGACACAGCGCCTGAAGATGCCATTTATTGAGCATATAATTACTATCAAATCATTCTACCATAAAAGGACAGAAAAAAAAAGGCTTGTCGCTAGGCAACAAGCCCTTTTTTAAGAATACCTTATAAAGGAAATGTTATAGGTGGATACTCCATTTAGCCTCTTTGTTGAAGCGGTGGAAGGTATCGATAAAACGAATCGTTCCGCTGCGGTAACGCATGACGACGGACATCGTCCGGGCACCGCCACCAAAATACTGGACGCCGCGCATCATGGGCGTATCGGTAATGGCCGTTGCCGAGAAAATGCAGTCGTCGCCCTTTACTAAATCGTCAAGGGTCATGACTTTGTTGATGTCTTTGATGCCCATATCCAAACAGCGCTGCCGTTCTTCGTCCGTATAGGGAATGAGGCGGGCCTGCATATCGCCGCCGAGGCACTTCAAAGCCGCTGCCGCCAGGACGCCTTCAGGCGCACCGCCGATCCCCATGACGACGTGGACACCGGAGCCTTCGATACCGGCATCGACAGCCGGCGAAACGTCACCGTCGGTAATGAGCTTGATGCGGGCGCGGCGCTGCGGCATTCGTCAATGAGATCTTTATGGCGCGGCCGGTCGAGGATGACGACGGTCAAATCATCGATGCCTCGTTCTAAGCCTTCGGCGATGCGGCGCAGGTTTTCCGGGATAGACTGGGTCAAGTCGATACGGCCTTTGGCCCGCGGTCCAACACAGAGTTTTTCCATGTACATGTCCGGTGCATGGAGCAAATCGCCCTTCTTGCGATGGCCATGACGGAAATGGAACCGTCCTGCCTTTAGCCGTCAGGTTCGTGCCTTCTAACGGATCGACGGCAATGTCGACTTCCGTACCGCCGGCGCCGACTTTTTCACCGATATATAACATCGGGCTTCATCATTTCCCCTTCGCCAATGACGACGGTGCCGTCGATGGGAACGGTCGACAGGATCGAATGCATACCATCGACAGCCAATTGGTCGGCACCATTCTTATCGCCCTTCCCCATGAGACGGCCGGCTTTCACCGCTGCCGCTTCTGTAACGCGGACAAACTCCAAGGTCAATACGCGATTCATAAGGAACCTCCTTGTCTAAAAATAACGAAAACACATATATAGTATTATTTCTAGGCAAAGTAAAAACTCCTGCTTTTGAACAGGAGTTTTTTAGCCGCATCATGATAGAAGCGCTTTCTATTTCTGTTTGGTAATGACGTCGCAGTGCATGTACGGACGAAGGACTTCCGGTACGACGACCGAGCCGTCAGCCTGCTGATAGTTTTCAAGAATAGCGGCAACCGTACGGCCTACAGCCAGGCCCGAACCGTTTAAGGTGTGGACGAATTCCGGCTTCGACTTCGGCGACCGGCGGAAGCGGATGTTGGCCCGCCGTGCCTGGAAGTCTTCCGTATTGGAGCACGAAGAAATTTCACGATATTTCCCCTGGGCTGGGAACCAGACTTCGACGTCAAAGGTCTTGGCTGCCGAAAAACCGATGTCGCCAGTGCAGAGGCAGACGACGTGATAAGGGAGGCCCAGGGCTTTTAAGATGTCTTCGGCATTTTGAGTCAATTTATCGAGTTCGTCGTAGCTCGTTTCCGGAGCCGAATATTTTACCATTTCGACCTTGTGGAACTGATGCTGGCGAATGAGGCCTCGCGTATCACGGCCGGCAGAGCCAGCTTCGGCGCGGAAGCACGGCGTCAGGGACGTAAAGTAAATCGGCAGTTTATCACCGTCGATGATTTCACCGCGATAATAGTTGGTAAGCGGAACTTCGGCCGTCGGAATCATGTACATTTCTTCGCCTTCGACATTGAGCTTATACATATCTTCGGCAAATTTCGGCAGCTGACCCGTACCGGTCATGGAGTCGCGGTTGACGATATACGGCGGAATGACTTCGGTGTAACCGTCTTTTTCCGTATGCTGGTCGAGCATGAAATTGTACACAGCGCGTTCGAGACGTGCGCCGGCACCGACGTAGTAGTAGAAACGGGCACCGGTGACCTTGGCAGCCCGTTCGGAGTCGAGAAGGCCCAACCGTTCGCCGACGTCCCAATGGTTCAGCGGTTCAAAGTCGAACTGTTTCGGTTCGCCCCATTTACGGACTTCCGGGTTGTCGCTGTCGTCATTGCCGACCGGAACCGACGGATGACACATATTGGGGATCATGAGCTGGATGGCGAGCATATCGGCTTCTACGGCCTTGACTTCCTTATCGAGGACGTCGATGTCGTCGCCGAGTTTTTTCATAGCTGCAATCTGCGCATCGGCATTTTCTTTATTCCGTTTGAGCTGACTGATTTCCTTGGTAACGGTATTGCGTTCATTCTTCATGGCTTCGACTTTTTGAAGGATTTCACGCCGTTTGTCGTCTAAGGCGACGAAGGCGTCGACGTCGGCATGAGCATGGCGATTCTTAATATTTTCCTTTACTTCTTCTACGTGGTCGCGGATGAATTTCGTATCTAACATGATAACTGCTTCCTTCCTCTGTAAATATACTCTGACTACCTCGCTTCGGTAGTCTTATAACCCTTTTTGTTCAATACCGCTGAACAAATAGCCCATATGATTCGTCGAATTGAGCAGGACCAGGCGCCAGGTCCCATCCTGATATTTCTAAGACGTTGATGCAGGTGTTGTCCTGCTTGATCTGCCAAAAATGGCTCATATCAAGGCCCAAGACGTCGCAGATGATGGCCTTGTTGACGGCATCATGGGCTGCTACCAAGACCGTCTTGCCTTCATATTTCTGGACGTACTCATCGAAGGCGGCCCGGACGCGGCGACGGACATCTTCCAAGGACTCGCCGCCCTTCCCCGGCATGGTGACCGTGTAAGGTGCCGTATGCCAGCGCTGAAATTCCTTAGGATAGTTGGCTTTGATATCATCGGCCAACCGCCCTTCCCAATCGCCGTGATTGATTTCCAGGAGGCGATCGTCTTTTAAGACCGTAAGGCCATGAAGAGACGCGCAGAACGAGCAGGTCATATAAGACCGTTCGAGGGGACTTGAAATAGCGACGTCAATGGGCGTATTCTTTAACCCATCGGCCACCATGCGGCCCTGGAGCTGTCCCCGTTCGCTGAGGTGCGTATCTTCCTGGCCTGATAACGGCCTTCGATGTTCCATTGTGTTTCGCCGTGGCGAATAAGTATGATGCGTACCATAATCTTCCCCTTTTAGTGTGTGTCACAGTGAATGAGCTTGATGTCGAGAATGCCGTTGATCGAACGGAGTTTAACCATGATGTCGTTGGGAATATCGTCCTGGACGGCAATGGCCATGATGTTGTTGCCCGTCGTCGTCATACGGCCGACCTGCATGCCCATGATGTTGATATGAGCCTGGCCGAGGATGGTCGAAATCTGACCAATCATATTCGGCTGGTCGACGTGCGGTACGAGGAGCAAGTAGCCTTCAGGCTTAAAGTCGACGCGGTATTCATCGATCTGGACGATTTTAGCTTCCGTCCCATTAAACAAGACGCCGACGATGGCGTGTTCGCCCTTATTGGTCCGGACGCGGACAGTAACCGAGTTTACGAAGTAGTTATTGGACTGGCTGTTGATTTCTTTGACAGCAATGTGCCGGCTCTTGGCCACTTCAGAAGCATTGACGTAGTTGACCGATTCCTGAAGGATGGGATTCAAGGCCCCTTTGAGAACGGCCGTCGTCAAGAGGCGCGTTTCCGTATCGGCCAGTTCGCCCGTATATTCGACTTCGATTTCCTTCATCGGCGCATCGGCGAGGTAAACGCCGAGGTTCCCCATCCGTTCCATGAGATCGAAATAAGGATGGATGACGTTATAGACGTGAGGCGGCACGGGAGCCATGTTGACGGCTGTGGCAACAGGTTCGCCCTTCAAGGCTTCCATGACGCCTTCGGCAACGTCGACGGAACACCGATTGGGCTTCAACCGTCGAAGCGCCGAGGTGCGGCGTGATGACGACATTGTCCATACCGACG
>ENA-OQCE01000397-OQCE01000397.1-human-gut-metagenome-genome-assembly--contig:-NODE-397-length-21125-cov-4.554005_pt1 | contig 21125 bp, 22 predicted proteins | sample MGYA00242495_ERZ504572 | MGnify/ENA primary metagenome ERZ504572 (study PRJEB26092, sample SAMD00036228) | human gut metagenome | host: Homo sapiens | study: EMG produced TPA metagenomics assembly of...
TGGCTACGTTCATCCGTCAACTATAACAATTCTACAAAAAAGACAGATTTCTCTTTTTTTTTAAAAATCTGTCTTTTTTGCAAATATTTTTTACATTATTCACTTTTTTCACGCTCTGCCCGAGCTAACTATCTATAAAAATATTCTGTCTATCATTTATCTCAGATCAGTTTGACAATATCATTGTACATAACAAATACCATCAGCGCCATCAACAGCATCAGCCCTGCGAAATGGATGCCGCCCTCCACCTGTCTGTTAATCGGTTTTCTGCGGATTGCCTCTATGACAAGGAATACCAGCCGTCCACCGTCCAGTGCCGGAAACGGAAGGAGGTTCATAACTCCAAGGTTTGCAGAGAGCAGAACTGCCAGATTAAGCATATTCATCCACAGGATCATGGTTCCTTCGCTTTTGCTTTCCTCATACGTAGTTCCGATTGCATCCACAATTCCGACCGGACCACTCAGATCTTTCATTCCAAGCTTTCCGCTGACCAGCTCTTTCAGGCTGAGAATCGTTGTACGTACCATATATTTTACTTCTACGGCACCATATTTGACTACATTCAGCCCTTTTGCTTTTTCAGAATACATATTGTAGGTAAATCCTGATTCTGCCGTACGGTATTCTTTTGGTGTAACCGTAATATCATATTCCTGTCCGTCCCTGGAATAGGTAATCTTTACAGACTTTTCTGTCAGCGGATTCTCCTGAATATATTTCTGGTAATCTGCTGCATTTGTAATCTTCACTCCATTAATGGATGTGATCACATCTCCCTGCTGAATCCCTGCTTCCTGCAACGGCATTCCATCCATTACAGATTCCACTGTCATGGCAGAAGTATCATCCCCGTTGAAATTGCAGCCCAGAAGGTATCTCACATTTGTATCCGACTTATAGGAAATGTCCATCTTCTTTCCGTCACGCTTAACAGTCAGGTTAATGGTATCTCCCTCTTTCAGCTGGTTCAGATAGGAATATACATAGAGATCTTTTCCCAGATCAATGTGATATCCCTGATAATCGGTAATAATATCTCCCTCTTTCAGTCCTGCCGCCTCAGCCGCAGAACCTTCCTTTACGGAAAGAACTCTGGATGGTTCATATCCTACAGCACCTACAATGATCACAGACAATACAAATGCCATGATAAAGTTAAATACCGGTCCTGCGGCAACTACAGAAATCCTGCCCCACACAGACGCACTGTTAAAAGTTCCCGGTTCATTCTCTATGTCCGTATCCTCCCCCAGCATGGCACAGGAGCCACCGATAGGAAGAAGTTTCAGTGAATATCTGGTATCTCCTTTCTCAAAACTGAAAAGTCTTGGTCCCATTCCCAGAGAGAATTCTGTGACCACGATCTTATTCAGCTTTGCAAAAAGAAAATGTCCCAGTTCATGAAAGAGAATGATTGCACTGAATATGACAATTGCAATAATAATTTTCAATCTACACCTGCTTTCAATCCAACGATAAGTTTCTTTCTCAATCTCCAGAATCTGATCCAGGTCCGGATCCTTTACTGCTGTATGTCTGCTCATAGACTGCCCGATAATCTCGTAAATATCCAGAAAGCTGATTTTTTTCTGAAGGAATTTGCGGACTGCCAGCTCATTTGCAGCATTAAAAACGGTTGGCATACTGCCGCCTGCCCTTGCCGCTTCCACCGCCATTGGAAGACCTTTAAAAGTTTTCCTGTCCGGCTCCTCAAAGGTGATCTGCTTCAACATATGAAAATCCAGTCTGTCGCCTTTTAAAAATCTTCTGTCCGGGTAGCATAATGCATACTGTATCGGAAGTCTCATATCCGGTGTTCCAAGCTGTGCCATCACTGCACCGTCCTCGAATTCCACCATAGAGTGGATAATACTCTGCGGCTGAACCACAACCTGAATATGATCCAGATCTACATCAAAAAGCCATCTGGCTTCCATAACTTCCAGACCTTTATTTACCAGAGTTGCAGAATCCACTGTAATCTTCTGTCCCATTACCCAGTTCGGATGCTTCAGCGTATCCTCCAGAGTCACCTTCTCCAGATCTGCTGTTTTCTTTCCGCGGAAAGGACCGCCGGATGCAGTGATGAGCAGTTTATGTATCTGCTCTCTTTTCTCTCCATGAAGTGCCTGGAAAATAGCACTGTGCTCGCTGTCTACAGGCAGGATCTGCACACCGAACTGCTTTGCCAGCGGCATGATCAGATGTCCGGCTGTTACCAGTGTTTCCTTATTTGCCAGAGCAATATCCTTACCTGCAAGGATTGCTTCCATAGTTGGTCTGATTCCTATCATTCCTACGATAGCGGTCACCAGAATGTCTGATTCTTCCATTCTGGCAAGTTCGATAAGACCACCCATCTGGCTTACGATTTTTACATCCAGATCCTGCACACGTACTGCCAGATCTCTGGCTGCCTCTTCTTTCCAGACTGCAACAAGTCTGGGATGAAATTCACGTATCTGCTTCTCCAGCATTTCTACATTGCTGCCTGCTGCAAGACCAACTACTTCCAGGTCATCATTTGCACGTACCACATCCAGTGTCTGTGTTCCGATCGAACCTGTAGAACCTAAGACTGCTACTTTTTTCATATTGTACCTCATTTCAATACTTATACAACAATTTTATAAAATTACTTCTGACCTGACAGTTCTCATATCAGAAAATACTGTAAACATGTATATCAGAAGAATATATGCTCTAGATCTCAATCATCACAAGAGAGAGGAAATAAATAACCGGTGCTGTGAAGATCACACTGTCGAATCTGTCAAGGATTCCTCCATGTCCCGGAATTAATTTTCCATAATCTTTAATCCCCTGATTTCTCTTGATCGCAGATGCAGCCAGATCGCCTACCATGGAGATCAGTGCTCCGATTGCACAGATCACAGCATATTCCAGCATCGGTCCCTGAGTGGCTGCTGCATAGATCACACCAAGAAGTGCAGCTCCTGCCACACCACCCACAGCTCCCTCCACAGATTTCTTAGGCTGAGGACAGGTGCCATTTTATGTTTACCGATCAGCATTCCCACACAATATGCGCAGGTATCACATCCCCATGAGCACAGAAAGATCAGCCATACGTGGAACTTTCCACCGGGAAGCTCTCTGGTAAGATAAATAAACGACAACATAACTGCCACATACACAATACCAAACAGTGCAGGCATTACCTGCCCTGCCTCATAGGTTGGATAAGTGAACACGTATACAAACATGAGCAGCACAAGTCCGAAAATGATTGCCAGCACTCCATACCTCTCAAAATCAAGCAGTACTGCCAGATAATATAATACTGCGCCTAAATAGCCTGCTGCTGCCAGCAGATTTATCTTCTCATCCTGCACCTTCATTGCTCTGTACAATTCTCTCATTCCAATGAGAGAAACCGCAAGAAGTGTGAAAAACAGCACATAATCACCGCTGATAATAGTGGCAAGCGCAATAATCACAAGCAGGATTCCGCTTAAGAGTCTTGTCTTAAACATTCTTTACTCCTCCTTAACTCCGCCGTATCTTCTGTCTCTCTGATTATATTTCTCAATAGCCTTAATCAGCTCTGCTTTATTAAAATCCGGCCATGCCACATCTGTGAAATAAAATTCTGTATAAGCCATCTGCCATAACAGAAAATTGGAAAGTCTCAATTCACCGCTTGTGCGGATCATCAGATCCGGATCAGGGATTCCTGCCGTATCCAGGTAATTGTCAAAAACATGCTCATCAATTTCTTCCGGCTTTACTTTTCCATCTGCAGCATCCTGAGCAAGTTTGCGGATACCTCTTATGATCTCATCTCTGCTGCCGTAGTTTAATGCAATCTGGAAATAGATTTCATCATATTTCTGAGAATATTGTTCCAGACGTGCAATACTTTCCTGAATATCCTGATCAAATGCCGAAACCTCTCCGATCACCCGGACACGCATTTTGTTCTTATCTGCCAGTTTAATACATTTTTTCAGATAACTTCGGAACAGTTTCATCAGACCGTCCACCTCATCTTTGGAACGTTTCCAGTTCTCTGTGGAAAAAGCATATACAGTCACATATTTAACTCCCAGCTCCTTCATATAGTCACAGACTGTTTCCAGATTTGCACAGCCCTTCACATGTCCGTAGCTTCTGGGCATTCCCTTTGCCTTCGCCCAGCGTCCATTACCATCCAGAATAATGGCAATATGATTTGGTACATTCATACTCTTGTTTCCTTTTCTTATCCTGTTATTCCTTTAACCTTACTGTCTCATCATAATGAACCACAGTTTCCGGTCCATTATCTCATTCAGATAAAAAGAGAGCCCGCATTCATGGAGCTCTCCTTTTCGTTTCCCTTATACGGTCATGATTTCTTTGCTCTTTGCATCCACTGCCGCATCAACTTCTTTGATATATTTATCTGTGCTCTTCTGGATTTTCTCCTCAAGTTCTTTGATCTCATCCTCAGATACATCCTGTTTTGCAAGTTTCTTAAATGCATCATTTGCATCACGACGAATGTTGCGGACTGCTACTTTGGCTGCTTCGCCTTTTTTCTTGACATCTTTAACCAGTTCCTTACGGCGTTCCTCTGTAAGTTCCGGGAATACAAGGCGGATTACTTTACCATCGTTGCTTGGATTTAATCCAAGGTCAGAGGTAAGGATTGCTTTCTCAATTCCTTTGATCAGGCTGCTTTCCCATGGCTGGATCTGGATCATACGAGCTTCCGGGACAGTGATATTTGCCACCTGCTGAAGAGGTGTCGGAGCTCCGTAATAATCTACGGCGAGTTTGTCAAGGATATGCGGGTTCGCACGTCCTGCACGAATTGTAACCAGTTCGCTCTCAAGACTTGCCAGTGTCTTTTTCATCTTCTCTTCATATTTCTGAATTCTCTCATCCATTAGGTTCGTCTCCCTCTTTTTATAGTTTTTATATTACACTTTCTCTGTAAACTGACTTATAAGCCTTACTTATACAGTAACCTTAGTTCCGACAAATTTGCCATGTACTGCATTGATGATGCTGTCTTTTTCATCCAGTGCAAATACCAGCATCGGCATCTTCTGTTCCATACACATGATCGATGCTGTCAGATCCATAGCTGCCAGTTTCTTTGCAACTACTTCTTCAATGGAAATTTCATCATATTTTACTGCATTCGGGTTTGTCTTCGGATCACTGTCATAAATTCCGTCAACAGCTTTTGCAAGAAGGATTGCTTCTGCTTCGATCTCTACTGCGCGAAGTACAGTGGCTGTATCTGTGGAGAAGTAAGGATGTCCTGTACCGCCTGCAAAGAATACGATCTTGCCCTGTGCAAAGCTTGCTTCCACTGCATCCTTAGAGTAAAGGCTTGTAAATGCACCGCATACAAATGGTGTAAAGATTTCTGTCTTTAATCCAAGGTATCTGCAGATATCAGATACATAAATACAGTTCATAACTGTTGCAAGCATACCAATCTGATCAGCCTTATTCCTGTCGATAGTCTCACTGGTGCGTCCTCTCCAGAAATTACCTCCGCCGATCACGATGCCGATTTCCAGTCCTTCCTCAGCAATTGTCCTGATCTGCTTTGCAACTTCAATAACAGTCGCCTCGTCAAATCCGGTCTTCTTCTCACCGGCAAGGGCTTCACCGCTTAATTTTAATAATACACGTTTCATAGTAACTGTCTCCTGAAATTAATTTTATCGCAGGTAACAGAGGATCGGAATACCTCCTCTGTTACATTCGTAGTTCTATTCTACCATATTCCGGCAACAATTTCATTACCATTTTCATCAACTGTTGTAGAAACTGTGAAATTGCTGTAATAATGGAATCCTGTTTTACCTGTCTCAGGATCATCCTCATAGCTGCTGCCCTGTGGAGAACCGCATGCGCCTTCCAGTGCATCCAGAGACTGACCGATATACTGTTCTGCTGTGGAAATCATATCGCCGCCATTTCCCGGATCATCGTTACTGCCCGGATTATCATTAGTACCCGGATCGTCTGAGTTTCCTCCATTGCCCGGATCATCTGAATTATCCCCGGTTCCATTGCCACTGTTATTATTCTGATCAGAACTGTTGTTACTATCTGTGGAATCAGAATTATCTGCAGACTTCTTATCACTGTCGTCTGTGGAATCTGATTCTGACTCACTGTCATCTGTAATGCCAAGACGTTCCTTTACCGCATCAAGCGTGGATACTTCTTTTGTTGATGTACCTGTCAGATATTTTGCATATGGGATCGCATCATCATCTGTGCCATCCATACATAACGTAATCTGCGAAATTGTTCCAAGCGGAATATCGCGGAAAAAGCATTCATTCTTGTCCTCATCTGTATATGCAATACGGATATCATAGGAAGCTGTACTCTTGTTGGATGTTGTCTGTGTACCTGATGTCTGTGTATTTGCAGTCTGTGTATTTGCAGTCTGCATATAATACAGTGCCTTGTCCTTATCTGTCAGGGTAAACATTCCATTGATGAGATCATCTCCCCATCCTCCATCCTCGTCTGCATCATAATCCTCACTGTCTTCATCCACATGAGTCCGGATATAGAGTGACTGGATGTCATCCCCTGTATTATTTACAAACACAATCTTAGATGCTGTGGAAGTTTTCTCCCCCATTACATTCTTTATGTCTTCATCTGCTGTCTGCTGCATATCCACCATATCGACTGCCTTGGTTACTTCAGGAGTCGGGGTAGCTGTTACCTCTACAGGTGCTGTCTCTGTTGTCTTTTTCTTACCACATCCGGCAGCTGCCACTGTCATTACTAACAGACCTGCCAGTATTAAATAACGTTTCTTCATAATATATTCCCTCCTGCTATATGGAATATCTTTTTTCTTTTTAACAATGTCATTTTTTCAATTCCCTATTATTGCAGAGTATCGAAAACTTGTCAACTAAGCCTCTGCCGATTTCATACAATTTTAAGACTTTCAGGTTTTTAAAGTTTCTGCCTGCGGACGCATTCTTATGAAAAAATCACATTTTTCCTACTTCATATTATTGCACAAAAGGAAGCACACACTGTAATCAGCGGATACTCCAACAGAAAGGACTGCCATGTTACTCTGGCAGTCCTTTCTTATCCTTTTGTGGTCATATTTAATATATTTCTATTCTGCAAGCTTCATCAGAAGTTCCACACATTCTTCCTCTGATAAAACCGAAGTATTCAGGCAGATATCATAGTTTTCCATTTTGCCCCATTCATGTCCTGTATAAAAGTTATAATAATCTCTTCTCTGACGATCTTTATATGCAATTCTGTCAAGTGCCTCTCTCTGAGAAATATGCTTATTTTTCTTGATCCGTTTAATACGGTCTTCCATATCAGATGCATAAATATACACACGAAGCAGCTGATTATCATCTTTCAGGATCTGGTCTGCACATCTTCCCACAAAAATACATGGACCTTCCTGTGCCAGGCGCTTCACTGTCTCTTTTTGCGCATGAAACATCTTCTCCGGAATTGTCAGGCGTTTTTTATCCTGCGATTCTTCCGACATCATTACTCCGATTGCATAGAGAAGACTGGTCTTGCCTTTAAATTCATTGATGATTTCCTGGCTGATTCCATGCCTCTCTGCTTCCTTCAGCAAAAGCTTACTGTCGTAACAGGGAACTCCCATTTTTTTCTGAAAGCAAAGCTGCAATGTGTCTTCCACCGCTTCCATACTGTCTGCTGATCGTGATTGTTTTCATAGGGCACCACTCCTTTCAGCTCATCTGCCTGAAAAATGAATTGTTATTTTTTTATCTATATGATAGATTATACGAATTTTCGAATATTTTTGCAATATCCATTAATTTTTTCATAACATTTCACAATTTTGAGCCAAAGGATTTGGTAATATTATCAATATAGATTCTTAACCTTAAAGTCACGTTCTGCTTCTCTTCTCTGGTCTTTCTTTGCGATATCCTGTCTCTTGTCATAAAGTTTCTTACCTCGAGCCATTCCGATCTCTACTTTTACCAGACTGTCTTTGAAATAAACTTTCAGAGGTACCAGCGTCAGACCTTTCTCTTTTAACTTTGCTTCGATTTTGTTGATCTCATACCTGTGAAGCAGCAGCTTACGGATCCTCAGGGGATCTTTATTAAAAATATTGCCTTTTTCATAAGGGCTGATATGCATTCCGTAGATGTAAACCTCTCCGTTTTCCACACGTATAAAGGATTCCTTAATACTACACTTACCCATGCGCAGGATTTTACCTCTGTTCCTGCAAGGGCAATGCCGGCTTCATAAGTATCTTCTATAAAATAATCATGAAATGCCTTTTTATTATTGGCAATCAGCTTCATTCCTTTTTTCTTTGCCATAATATCCTCCAAGCCATTTTTATTTAATTCTCTTCTTCATCATCCCGGATATCAGAAACCAGCTCAAAATCTACAGTCTTGAGCATCTTATCTGCATCTGCCACACGGACACGAACCTTATCTCCCAGCTTGTACACTTTCTTTGTCATCTCACCGCAAAGTTCATAGCTCTCCTGATCAAAAACATAATAGTCATCACGCAGTGTGTTGACATGAACCAGTCCCTCTACAGTATTCGGAAGTTCCACATAAAGTCCCCAGCCGGTAACACCTGAGATAATTCCCTCGAACTCTTCTCCCAGATGGTAGGACATGTATTCTGCTTTCTTCAGCTTGTCTGATTCACGCTCTGCCTCATCTGCGCGGCGTTCGCATACACTGGACTGCCTCGCAACTTCATCAAGGATTTCAGCATAGTGTTCGGTTCTGCCTTCACGCATCAGTCTGCCTCGTAAGTTATCCTTAATGATCCTGTGGATCTGCAGATCAGGATATCTTCTGATCGGAGATGTGAAATGGCAGTAATATTTCGCTGCCAGTCCGAAGTGACCGCTGCATTCTGTGGTATATTTCGCCTGTTTCATGGAACGCAGCACCAGACGGCTGATCATTGCTTCATTCGGAAGCCCTTCGATACTTTCGATGATCTGCTGGATTTCTTTTGGCGTGATTTCTTCTTTTGCTTTCTGAATCTTCACACCCTGATTGTGAAGTAATGTCAGAAGACTCTCCACTTTCTCCGGATCCGGGTTATCATGGGTTCTGTATACAAACGGAATCTCTTCTGTGCAGTATTCCTGTGCCACAGTCTCATTTGCCATCAGCATGAAATCTTCAATGATTTTGGTTGCCACATTTGCTTCATATGGCTTAACATCGATTGCTTTTCCTGCTGCATTGAGAATAATCTTGCTCTCCGGAAAATCAAAGTCAATGGAACCTCTGTGATGGCGGCTGTTTCGTAAGATTCCGGACAGTTCTTTCATCATAAAGAACATCGGGATAAGTGCATCATACCGTTTCTTTGCTTCTTCGTCTGTGTCCTCAAGAATGTTCTTTACATCAGTATAGCACATTCTCTCATTTACGTTAATCACTGTTTCCGCGATCTGATGGGAAACTACCTTACCCTTTTCGTTAATGTCCATCAGGCAGCTCAACGCCAGTCTGTCCTCTCCCTGATTCAGAGAACAGATTCCATTGGAAAGACGTTCCGGCAGCATTGGCACAACGCGGTCTGCCAGATAAACACTGGTTCCACGTTTCAGTGCTTCCCTGTCCAAAGCACTGTTATACTGTACATAGTTGCTTACATCTGCGATATGGACTCCCAGATGGTAAATGGCCCCCTCTTTTGTCAGGGAAATCGCATCATCCAGGTCTTTGGCATCTTCGCCGTCAATAGTGACTGTCTGCAGATGTCTCAGATCCAGTCTTCCATCTCTGTCTGCATCCAGCACATGATCCGGAACACGCTGAGCCTGCTTCATTACTTTCTCAGGAAATTCACTTGGGATTCCGAAGCTCTTGACGATTGCCAGAATATCTGTCCCCGGTGTTCGGATATTTCCCAGATTCTCCTTAATTTTTCCTTCAGGATTCTTATTTCCGGAGCCGTATCTGTGATCACCGCGATTACTTTATCACCATTTTTAATTCCTGCTGCTTCTTTTCTCGGAATGAAGATATCTTTGGAAAATTTCGGATTATCACTGATCACAAAACCGAAATCCCGATTTAACTGGTAAGTTCCTACAATTTCAGGCATACCACGTTCCAGAACCTTCACAACTACACCTTCCTGGCGTTTTCCCTCTTTTTTGTCATCTCTGATGATGATCCTTACTTTATCCTGATGCATGGCTGTTCCTGTATCACTTTCAGGAATAAAGATATCCTCATCCTGTCCTTCGATTTCTACGAAGCCGAAACCTTTGGGATGTCCGATGAATGTTCCCTCAGCCTGGATTCCCTCCGGCTGCTCTTTTTTATTTTTATCTTTTTTATTTTTATCTTTCTTCTTTCTGCCATACTCTGATCCGTATTCTTCTCTTCGGTCATCGTAATAACGGTCATCTTTTTTCTTTTTCCATTTTCCTTTGACCTTTTCATATCTGCCCTTGCGGTCTACAGATACCTTTCCTTCCTCGCAAAGTTCGTCCAGAACATCATACAGCTCTCTTTTCTCTTCTTTTGAAAGTCTCAGAAGAGAAGAAATCTCGCGGAGTCTCATTGGCTGATAAATAGGATCTCCCATCAGTTCCAGGATAAACTTTTTTCTTCTGTCCATATCTTTTTTACTCATATTACTCCTCACAGCCTCCGCAGAGGACTTTTATCTGATTCAGCTCTTTATGACACAAAAAACACTCTTGCACATAACAAGAGTGTTTCAAATTTCTTTTCTGATTAACCAAGCATATTTAATGCTACAGAAATTACAAAAAATAAAATTCCCATAATAGTGGTTGCCTTAACAAGTCCGCCCTCCATGGAACGACCTTTGTTCTTACCCCAGTATGTTTCTGCTGCTCCGGCGATAGCACCAAGTCCCTGCTGCTTACCTTCCTGCATAAGAACTACTACTGTAAGAGCGATGCAATCTATTATGAAAATGACACTCAGAATGATCTTAATAATCTGCACTTCGTTACACCTCCTAATCAACTGAGTTTCATTGTAACATAGCCGGATGGGGATTTCAACCACAATTCAGAGTTTTTGTCAGGTTTCTTAACAATTTTTTTCATTTTCTTTAAAAGGATTTTCATACACTGCCAGTTCTCCCAAGGCTCATGGATACGAAGAAGCTGGTTATATTTGGCATTTCGGTCCGAACGGCAGGGTGCACCTGTCTTAATCTGGCCGGCACCTGTGGCAACTGCCAGATCTGCGATAAATGAATCTTCCGATTCTCCTGATCTGTGAGAAATTACTGCCCTGTATCCCGCTTTCTGTGCCATTTCCACTGCATCCAATGCTTCTGAAAGTGTTCCTATCTGGTTTAATTTTATCAGAATGGCATTTGCCGCTCCCAGTTTGATTCCACATGCAAGACGTTTGATATTCGTGACAAACAGATCATCACCTACAAGCTGTATTTTATCTCCCAGTCTTTTTGTCATCTGTTTCCAGCCTTCCCAGTCATCTTCCTCAAGTCCATCTTCAATGGAAACAATCGGGAACTTCTCTGTAAGTTTTTCATAATATTCTATCATCTCGCCGGAATCCCTGAGAACTTCTTCCCCTTTCATTTTTCCTTCTCCGGGGAAAACATAAACGCCTCTTTCTTCATCGTACAGTTCACTTGCCGCAGCATCAATTGCAATGCTGATATCCTTTCCGGGTTCATACCCTGCCTTTTTTACTGCTTCCAGAATCACTTCCAGGACGCTTTCTGAATTGGAAAGATCCGGTGCGAAACCTCCCTCATCCCCGACTGCTGTTGACAGACCTTTTTGTTTCAGGATAATTCTGAGAAACTGGTATACTTCCGCACACATTCGGATCGCCTGCTCCATATTTTCCGCTCCCGTCGGCATGATCATGAATTCCTGTAAATCCACCGTATTGTCAGCGTGACGTCCCCCATTTAAGATATTCATCATCGGTACAGGCATCTGTCTGGTATGGCAGCCGCCAAGATACTGATATAAAGGAACGCGAAGAGCTGCTGCTGCCGCCCTTGCTACTGCCAGGGATACTCCCAGTGCCGCATTTGCCCCTACATTACTTTTATTGTCTGTGCCGTCTGTTTCTATGATTTTTTTATCAATATAGGACTGATCCAGAGCATTTTCTCCAAGAATTGCTTCTGCCAGCTTTGTATTTACATTCTCCACTGCTTTGCGGACACCAAGTCCGGTGTAGCAGCCTTTTTCTCCGTCACGAAGCTCCACTGCCTCGAACTTTCCGGTGGAAGCTCCCGAAGACGATTGCCCTTCCCGTATATCCATTTATCCCGATCACACCTTCTCCTACTGTTACTTCTACTTCCACTGTAGGATTTCCTCTGGAATCAAGTACCTGTCTTGCATGAACCCTTCTTACAGGCAGATAACGTAACATATTAGAACCTCCTGATCATTTTAATAAACCGGTAACTGTTCCATATTTTCACAGTTACAGTTAAACCTCAAGTCAAAATACGTCACTGAGAACGGCGTGAACAGTAACGTAATTTGACTTGTATATCTTTACAACCATATTTTTACCCAATATGCTTCCGGCTATGCATTGTCTATATTCATTATTATTTTCAGAATATTTTATCAATGCAAATAATTTTGATATTATCTTTTAAATATTTTTGCAAATTTTCTATTTTCATTCTTGACATTTCATTCTTTATCTGTTATATTAAGTTCATAAAACAAAAGGGATTACGAAAAACAAAAAAAGTAAAGGAGTGAGACCACCGAAAACATAATCTTTTCTTCATAATTTAAGAAAGCGAGGTACAGACCACCAGAATAGCAAAGTTTCAAATTCATGACTTATAAGAAAGGCAGGTACGGACCACCAAGAACTTAAGCTTTTAAATCCAACTAAGTTTTATAAGTAGTTCCTATCAAACAAGGAAGGTACAGTCCAATGGAAACCTAACGATTTATCTTATTTTGAACGTAACAGTTAAACATTCTAAAGAAGGTACGGTCCAATGGAAATTTAATGATTTACTTTATTTTTAAAGTGACATTCAATCAAAATAAGGAAGGTACAGTCCAATGAAACGTTAACGATTTACCCTATTATAAAACGTAACCGTTCATTTACATGAAGAAGGTACAGTCCAATGAAAACTTAACGATTTACCCTATGAAACTATAAAAGGAAGGTACAGACCAATGGGACAGTAAATTTCATAATTCAAATTCATACAATTTCATAATTTATTTTACAGAAAGTGAGGTATCATCCCTTGGATACAGAATCTTAACAGGAGCCACGATGAAATATAAATCTGTGGCTCTTTTATTTGTCATTCAGCTTCTATAGTTCCCCTCTTTCTCATATATTAAACTAATATCATTCCATTCTGAGGTTAACACTCTCTATGCATCTCAAATACATATCTTCCACTCGGATTTTCTCTTCCAGATTTACCAAGATTTTTCTTCTTTTCTGTGCTTGTGCATTTATAGGTTCCTCTATAGGAAAAATCGTATCGCACAACACTGCCAGACAGACTGCTGCTTCTGCCCAAAGTTCCAACTGGGGACTCAGTTTTCAGGAAGAAGGCAAACGTCCTGTTGGAAATGCAACGATAGAAGAATTGGCTCAGTACAATGCCTTTTTTGCTGAAGATACCGAAGAAAAGAAAATCTATCTCACCTTTGACGCAGGCTTTGAAAATGGAAATACTCCTGCTATTTTGGATGCACTGAAAAAACATCAGGCACCTGCTACATTTTTTGTGGTTGGAAATTTTATTTCTGAAAATCAGGAGCTGATAAAAAGGATGGAAGCCGAAGGACATATTGTTGGAAACCATACGATGACACATCCTGATATGTCAAAGATTTCCACGCAGGAATCTTTTCAAAAAGAACTGTCTGGTGTAGAAGATATTTATAAAGAAATTACCGGTAAGGAAATGACCAAATTCTACCGGCCGCCGCAGGGAATTTACAGTACCCTGAATCTGTCTATGGCCAAAGAAATGGGATATCATACCTTCTTCTGGAGTCTTGCTTATGTGGACTGGTATCAGGATAATCAGCCAGATCCACAGGAGGCTATCGAAAAGCTGACCAGACGAATTCATCCCGGTGCTATTGTTCTGCTGCATAGCACATCTTCTACTAACGCGCAGATTCTGGATGAACTCTTGAACAAGTGGGAAGATATGGGATATTCGTTCCATTCCTTAAATGAGCTGATTGAACATTCCTGATCCCGTTCCCCGCATGCAAGATTTTCATAATTGAAGCAAAAGTTAACTCTACCCAAAAAGGAGAGGCACTCAGCAGGATCTTTATCCTTCAGAGTACCTCTCCTTTTGTTTATAAATCAATACTTATGAGAATATCAATTTATGTTACGTTATGTGATTTTGTAACCGTCCTGCATTTTTACAGTTACGGTTCGTTTTTACAAATAATTATTCAGCGTCTTCTGCTGCTTCAGTTTCTTCTGGCTCTTCTGTTGTTTCTGCGTCTTTTGTATCATCAGATGCTTCATCTGTGTCTGCTGCATCTTCTTTGTCAGCATCTTCTGTTGTTTCTTCGCTGTCTACAACTCCACCTTCAACTACCAGATCTTCCGGATCAATGTTGTCACCATAAACAGGTTTCAGAGTTTCTTCAAAGTCTTTGTGGAAGAACTGTTCGTCTGCAAGAGATTTGATTTCGTCATTGATTGCATTGAGAAGATCTGTATTACCTTTCTGTACTGCCGGTGCAATTGTATCGATATCACCAAGGGATTCGATTCCTACAGAGAAACCTTCGTTCTGCTGAGCCCATGCAAGAACCTCTGTGTTATCTGTGGAGAATGCATCTCCTCTTCCATCCAGAAGTGCATCATATGCTTCCTGATATTCATCAAATTTTACAAGTTCAATGTCCGGATAGTTTTCTGTGAAATATGTTTCTGCTGTAGTTCCTTTTACAACGATCAGCTTCTTGCCTTCCAGATCTTTTACATCTTTGATCAGCGCATCATCAGGAGAAACAACTCCAAGAGCTACCTTCATATATGGAAATGCGAAGTCTACTTTCTCCGCTCTGTCATCGGTTACTGTAAAGTTTGCAAGGATCACATCTACTTTTGCAGACTGCAGATATTCTACACGACTTGCTGCCTCTACATAAGTAAATTCTGCATCGTCTTCACTTCCCAGAAGGTCTTTTGCAAGTCTTTTTCCAAAGTAAATATCGTATCCCTGAACATCACCGTTTTCATCTACATATCCAAATGGATTCTTGTCACTGAATACACCGATTTTGATCTTTCCGTCTTTTTTGATCTCATCCAGAGTACGGGCCTGTGCAGTGTTTCCACCGTCATCTGCCGCACTTACAAGAATACTTCCGCCAAGAAGTGTTGTTGCTGCTACACCTGTTGCTAATAAGACTGCTAATATTTTTTTCTTCATGTTCTTTTCCTCCATGTTTTAAAAAAATTTTGATTTTATTATAATTTTTATAACCAGCTCTTATGATATCCTGCTATTTCATGGATATTATCATCATTTCAGGATTTATAAAATATTCTGTTTTCCTCTATTCTATTTTTTCACTGTTTCATAATGGAAACTGTTCAGGAACTGTTTTGCCCTGTCAGTCTCCGGATTATCAAAGAACTGTTCCGGAGTGTTCTCTTCTACAATGTTTCCCTTATCCATAAAGATCACTCTGTCTGCTACGGAACGGGCAAATTCCATCTCATGAGTGACGATCAGCATGGTCATTCCTGTCTTTGCAAGTTCCAGTACTACCTGAAGTACTTCTCTTACCATCTCAGGATCAAGTGCTGCTGTAATCTCATCCAGAAGCATGATCTCCGGATGCATCAGCATGGCACGTACAATGGCAACTCGCTGTTTCTGACCACCGGAAAGCTGCCTTGGATAATTATCTTTCTTATCCAGAAGACCAACTCTGTCAAGAAGCTGCTCCGCTTCCTTTTTCACTTCTTCTTTATTTCTTTTCTGTACTTTCATTGGTGCCAGAAGAAGATTATTTAAAATTGTCATATTCGGGAAAAGATCATAGCTCTGGAAAACCATTCCTATCTTCTCTCTGACTTTGCTTATATTCTTTTTTTTCTTTCTCATAGCTTACACCGTTAAGCTTCAGTACACCGGTGTCAATCTCTTCCAGGCGGTTGATACATCGCAGGAAGGTACTTTTTCCACATCCGGAAGGTCCTACGATCACTACCACTTCTCCCTTTTGCAGAGAGAAGGAAACATCATCCAGAATAGGAACATTGTTTACATATGATTTCTTTAAATGTTCTACTTCTAAAATCGGCTGTCCCATTCATTTATCCTCATTTCTCTATTAATCAGCAAACTTCTTTTCCAGTACTCTGGAGAGTCTGGAAAATGGAAAACATATGATAAAATACATAAAGAATACTGCACCGTATACCCAGAGGGCCGCTGTCGGATTTGTATAACGTGATGCATCTATGATCTGTTTTCCAACTTTTAACACCTCTACTACTCCGATAAGAGCTACCAGTGATGTGGTCTTGATCATTCGGGTAAGAAGATTCACTGCGGATGGAAGAAGTCTTCTTATAGTCTGCGGAAGGATAATATAAAGATAGACCTGCCATTTGTTTAATCCAAGACCGTATCCGCTGTCATACTGGTGTTTAGGAATGGAGATCAGCGCACTTCGCACCAGATCACCCATTTCAGCAGTTCCCCAGAATGTAAATACAATGACCGCCGCTGTCTCACCGGAAAGATTCATCCCCAGATGCTTGGCCGCTCCGAAATATACCAAGAACAAAAGCACCAGCTGCGGCATGATTCTTACTATTTCAAGGTAAATGCGGCAGATAAACTTAATGATTTTATTTGGGATATTCATTACCATCCCAAGAAGAAATCCAAGGATTATGGAAAATACCATGGAAATCAGTGCAATTCTTATTGTTACCCACAAGCCCTGCCAGAGTCTTAATGAGTTGATTCCCTTAAAAAGAACCTCAATCCCCATATTCTGCATAGCGGACTCTCCTTTCTACAAATGAACAGATAAGTGAGATTGGTAAAAGTATGATCAGATATGCGATTACCAACATAAACAGGGCTTCATCTGTTTTGTAATAAATTCCGATCAGGTCTTTTGTCACAAACATCAGGTCTGCAAGTGCTACTGCACTGAATACGGAGGTTTCCTTAATAAGAAAGATCGCATTTGCACAGAATGCCGGAATAGAATTGGATACCGCCTGGGGCAGGATAATGTTTGTAAATACCTGACTCTTACTCATTCCAAGGCTTAATGCGGATTCCACCTGAATGGGCGGAACATTGTCCAGGCCGCTTCGGAAAGCTTCTGCCATATAACTGCCTCCGAGAAAGGTCAGTCCTGTGATCGCACACTGTTCTGAACTGAGGACAATCCCTATTTTCGGAAGACCGAAATACAGGAAAAACAACTGGATCAACAATGGTGTATTTCTGGACAGTTCAATGTAACATTCCACGATCTGACGAAGTACAGGAATCCTGAAATACTTAATCATGCTGCAGACAAGCCCAACCACAATGGCAAGCAGCACACCAATCACCGCCATGTGAAGTGTAAGCTTTGCTGCCTCAATATAAAGAGGTGTCTGCTCGCGGATAAACTCAAAATCCATGGTTACTTTATTCTCCTTCTATTATTATGATTTAGAGCATATTTGAAGAACGCTCTGGTGTGCCTGTGCCGCTTATTACTTTTCAATCCACTGCTATTTCGGTTAAAGCAGGTAGTTTACTTGATTTAGTTAAAGCGTTACATCTGCACATCTGTGAACTATCATAACATTTCAGGCTTCATCCTGCAAGCTTTTCATAAATTGCATCTGCAAGTCTGCTATGTCCCAGTTCATCCAGATGCTCCTGATCGGCTTCTCCCGGTCGGGCAAATTCTGAACCGGAAGATAAGAAATATTTCTTCTTCTGGCGATTTTCTCATACACCCGGGGCAGATTCCATGATACTTCGATAGAATCTTATCGAATTCCGGATCAAAATCCTCTTCCCAGATTCTCTCCCCAAGGTAGATTGGAGATACCAGTAATATTTTAGCATCCGGGTTTACAGTGTTGATCTGATCAAGGAGCTGTTCAATCCCCTGTCCGATCACTTCCGGGGTTGCGCTGTATACGCTTTTACAATCGTTCGTGCCAAGCATGAGAACGATAGTGTCTACTGGTCTGTGGCTCTCAAGGATTGCCGGAAGCATTTCCGTTCCTCTTCTTTCTGTTCGGAATGGATCGTCAAATACGGTGGTTCTTCCGCAGAGTCCTTCTTCAATTACTCTGTAGCCTTTTGTTCTTACTTTGTCATCCAGGATGCTGGTCCAGCGGGTACCCCATCCGTATCTCTGATTAGTAGTTCCCGGGATTAAACCGTATGTATTGGAATCACCGAAACATAAGATTTGTTTCATGTCTTGTCACCTTCTTATCTGATATTTTTAATGGGATTTTTGTTTTCCCTGTTTTCATATTTATTTGATAGGAATACTATACAATCTTTATTTTTGTTTGTCAAGCCCTTTTTTATTTTCTTTTGAAAAAATATATTTGTGTATGGTTAATTAAATATTAAGTATTAAAGGGGGACGCCTGGAAAGAGTGCTTGTTTTCTGAGCGTCCCTTTATTAACACAAAAAGAGCAGCTACTACACCTGATATAAGATGTAATATCTGCTCTCCTTCGTGCGATATTCTGTTATGAATTATAACACTGTTATTTTCATTTATTCAATACCTGTTCTACCGCATTTTTCCGGTTGTATCTACGGAACAAAACGGATGTATGTCATTTCACCTGGAATTTCTTTCCAGGTCAATTCTGTTTTTTCCTCACACTTCTCAGAAAATAGCAAATCGACCACGCAATACTCATTCCCGCCGCAATTCCAAACGCAAAAAGAAAAGTGTCCCGTCCATATTCCAATGCTCGAACAGTATTTCCTTCCACAATGCTGTTCATACAATAATAAAGAGTACTTCCGGGAATCAGAGGGATTACGGAAGTAACAAAAAAAGATGTAGATGTTTCTTTACAGATTCTTGCAAGAATTTCTGCATACACATCTGTAACAAAGCCAGCCATCAGAGTCGGAAGAAAAACATTTCCCCAGAATTCTTTTCCCAGAAGGAACACCAGCCAGCTAAGGAAGCCGCCAACTGCTGCCAGAGGCAAATATTTCTTTTTTATATGAAAAAGAATTCCAAATCCTACAGAGCCAATGGCTCCGGTAATTAATTGTATCATGATTGCTGCAGTCAAAGTCCAAACCTCCCAAATAAAATAATTGCCCCCATAAATCCAAGTGCCAGTGCCGCAGCAAGTAGTAAAGCAGCAATCAGACGGATGATTCCAGAGAGTGTATCACCAATAAGTACATCCCTGATTGCATTTGTCGACATCAACCCCGGAATCAAAAGCATAATGTCACCGATCATAATCTTATCCATGCGAAGGAATGGGCACAGCAAGGTTAATCCACAGATTGCACAGCCTGTAAAAAAAGACGCCACAAACTGAAAAGTCACTTCATTCATGCATACCGGACGAAGATATTGCTGTAATCCCCAGATCAGAACAGCCCCAAGCCCTGCTGCAACAGCATCCGGAATACTTCCACCATAAAAAAAAGCAAAACTGCATGCAGCCAGAAGGCTTCCAAGAAGTTTCCATAGCGGTTTTGTTTTATTTATATTAATTTTATCAAATTCCTTCCGAAGCTCTGCTGCCGGAACAGGATGATTACAGAAACGACGGCTCAGGTCATTCAACTGCTCCAGTTTGGTAAAATCATTTCCTCCGCACTCCCTGATCCGTCGGGTCTGTGTCCGCGCTCCTTCTCCCGGAAATTCCATGGTAATAACGATACTGGATGTGATCACAAAAACATTCATCTGCGCAGCACCACAGGCATAACCCATTCGGTTCAGCGTATCCTCCACCCGAAAAATCTCTGCACCGCTGTTTAACAATGCGTCACCCATATCAAGAAAAATATGTAAAAAATCTTTAGATGTCTGCATAGGATTACTCCTTTAATTTTGCAGAAAAGAGTCCGGCATAATATACGCCAGTGTCTTACTTCTGCACTTTTGTATTCTGAAGATAGCTTTAGTATAAGGCTTAATTGCAGTTAATACAACTTCTATTTTATAGCGCTTTCATAAAATAGTTCCAATTCAGATTATTTTGAAAAAATAAGATGTGTTTTTCAGATCAAAAAATATGAGTAGTAGTCAAGAGGACTTGATGGATTAATCCGTCAAGCCCTTTCTATTTATTATGAGAAATAATCAGTGTACGAGCTGTCAAGTATTTTCTTCCTTCTTATAAAGATTAAAATTCTTGACAGCTCTGTTTTTGGCAAATAAAAAAATATCATAGAATCTAGTTTAATAGACTCATATGATATTTCTTTGATTACTCTTGTGATTACCCGTGAAGACGAAGACGCGCAAAAGCCTTCATTTTCAAAGGTTTCGAGCAGGGGATGAGAGAATCGAACTCCCACCAAAGGTTTTGGAGACCCCTATCATACCATTTGACCAATCCCCTACAAAGTATATTATACATACTTTCAAAACTACATACATGTTGACATTTCCTTGAGAATTAACTTCCTGCGTTGCTGATTGAGTTTTGTACTCCGCGGGGGTCACTTCGTGACTCCGTCTCTCAGCGTTTTGGTCAAGCCCTCACCCGATTAGTAACAGTCAGCTCCATGCATTACTGCACTTCCACCTCTGCCCTATCTACTCGTCGTCTTCAAGGGGGTTTACTTCTTTCGAATGGGATATCTCATCTTAAGGGGGGCTTCACGCTTAGATGCCTTCAGCGTTTATCCTTCCGGGCTTGGCTACTCGGCCGTAGACTTGGCAGTCTAACCGATGCACCAGCGGCCCGTCCATCCCGGTCCTCTCGTACTAAGGACAGCTCCTCTCAGATATCCTACGCCCACGCCGGATAGGGACCGAACTGTCTCACGACGTTCTGAACCCAGCTCGCGTACCGCTTTAATGGGCGAACAGCCCAACCCTTGGGACCTACTACAGCCCCAGGATGCGATGAGC
>ENA-OQCE01000398-OQCE01000398.1-human-gut-metagenome-genome-assembly--contig:-NODE-398-length-21078-cov-4.967687_pt1 | contig 21078 bp, 21 predicted proteins | sample MGYA00242495_ERZ504572 | MGnify/ENA primary metagenome ERZ504572 (study PRJEB26092, sample SAMD00036228) | human gut metagenome | host: Homo sapiens | study: EMG produced TPA metagenomics assembly of...
TTATGCTTTCCCTCTAATGCAAACATCATACTGCTCCTTTGTATTTTTATTTAAAAAGCCGCCCAGGCATAGGCCTGTGCGACTTCTCATAAAATGATTTAAATTAAGTTTATCCTTCAATAGCAATATGCTTTGTGGTCTCAACTTTCTTTTGCTCCTTCTTCGGAACTGAAAGTTTAAGAATACCGTCCTCATACTTTGCCTTGATATCTTCCTGTTTCAGCTCATCACCTACATAGAAAGACCTGCTCATAGCACCGGAATAGCGCTCCTTACGGATATACTTGCCATCCTTTTCTTCCTTTTCTTCCTTGTCAAGTCCTTTAGCTGCGCTGATAGTTAAGTAACCATTTTCCAGCTTAGCTTCTATTTCGTCTTTCTTGAAGCCCGGAAGATCTATATCTACTTCGTAGCTATTGTCTGTTTCCTTGACATCAGTCTTCATAACGTTCTTTGCGTGTTTACCATAAAGCGCCTTGTCAACATCAGGAAATGAAAAATCCATCCAATCATCGTTAAATAAGTTTTCTCCAAAAATACTAGGCATCAACATAAGTCATCTCTCCTTCTTAATCTATAAAATCTGTGTCAACCTGTTTCTTTGGAACCGGGATGTTTCAAGAACTCAAAGCCTTTGCTTTTTGTTCCTTTCCTTTGTTCTTGACTATGTTATACACCTATTATCAGCACTCGTCAATATGGAGTGCTAATAATTTATAAAATGTTTATATTTTCCGAGCAGCTTCAAAGTACTTACCATATGAAACTCCATTATTTTGCAATAAATAACACTCCGAGTGTGCCAGGCCCACAATGTGATGAAATCACACCACCTGCTCTTGTCTCTATAATTTCCTTAAAAATGCCAAGAGAGGCTATGTAATCTCTTACCTCTTCAACTGTCTTAGCATCACATTCCGAATGTGTAATAAATACCCGATCCGGTATTGCGTTTTTCAGGTCCTCTTCCAGATCTTTTGCATAATTCTTTATGACTTTACCGATCTTACCTCTATATTTCCTGCTTGCATCCATTTTACCATCCTTTACAACAATCATGGGATGAAGCGCCAATGCTCCTCCGATAAGCGCAGAAACAGCATTGCATCTGCCACCTCTGTAAAGGTACACAAGTGTATCTACAACAAAGCTTGCTCTTACCTTCGGGATCAATTCATCAATTCCGGCTTTTATCTCCTCACAGGATTTACCATCCGCTGCCATAACTGCCGCCTCAACAACAAGCAGGCCTATTCCTGTGGACAGATTTCTTGAATCTATCACCGTAACTTTATCTTCTGCATCAAGTTCTTCTGCCGCCATTCTGATCACGTTGATTGATGTCGACATCTCACTTGATATGGAAAAGCATATGATTTCCCTGCCTTCATCAATATATGGCCGCATTACATTCATTGCTGTTTCTATAGATGGAGCTGAAGTCTTTGGTGTAGTCTTATTTTTATCAGCCCACTCATACAATGCGTGAATGTCTATCTGCGGTCCATCCTCCAGTTCTTCATCTCCTTTTACAATATGAAGCGGAATAATATCTATATCGTATCTTTCTAAAACTTCCTGTGATAGATCACATGTACTGTCTGATATAATTTTTACCATTTTAACACCTCCAGGCTTTCAAAAATCATTTTGTCCTTCCTTTCTGTTCTATTATACTATCTTATTTTATTATTTCAATTGCGGCATAAATATATTATTTTCATGCCCATATTCAATAGTTACATGTTCTTTTTATTACAGTATCAAAAAAAGATATTTTCACCAAGGGGGAAAGCAACGTTCATTTTACTGTTGGCTGGCTCCGCTGGCTTGGTGATATTGCCTTGTAGTAAACACAAATAGAAATGATTGCTGTAATCGCTTCCGTGATCCAAAACGCATTCCAGACGCCAACCGCTCCGAAAATGCTGCCGAGTAAAAACGCAGTTGGGATGATAACCACAACATACCGGCAAAGTGAAATCAGTAACGAAGGAATGCCTTTTCCAAGTCCCTCCAGTGCGCCAGAAGATGTAACGGAAACCGCCGAGACAATAAAACCGGCGCCGATGATACGCAGGGCTGTTTTCCCGGCCTGGATTGTCGCTTCTGTGTGGGTAAACAGCCCCATAAGCTGGCCGGGGATTAGCAGACATATCACTGTCCCAAGCACCATAATGATACCGCTCATGCACAAGACGATTTTGTAAATCTGGCTGACTCTTTTGTTCTCCCCCGCACCGTAGTTATAGCCGATCAATGGGCGCATCCCCTGAACAATGCCATTAGCCGGAAGATAGATGAATGTCTGCAATTTGTAATAGATTCCCAAAACCAGAATATACACTTCGGAATATGCCGCCAAAATAGCATTGAGTGCCGAAATCAAAAGAGATGGGAGCGCAAGATTCAAGGTTGCGGGAATGCCGATGGAGTACAGCTTTATTACCATCTTTTTGCTGAGCAAAATGTACTGCCTGCGGATATGCACGCGAATTGGCCGCACAAAATAAACGACCAGATAAATCGCAAGCGTCAAGGTCTGCCCTATGCCGGTTGCCAGCGCGGCGCCTTCGATTCCCATTTCAGGGAATGGACCATAGCCAAAAATCAGAACGGGGTCTAAGACAATGTTTATTATACACCCACACATCAGGCTGATCATAGTTGTTTTCATGTTTCCTACAGCTTGGAATATTTTCTCGAATGTAACACCAACAACTATAATCAATGTAAAAGAGAACGCAATAACAGAATAGTGGACGCCAAGTTCAATCACTGTCTTGGATGAAGTGAACATTCCTAAAAAAGCCGGCATCATTGTAATACCGCAGACTGTCAAAACAACGCCGTGAATCATGGCAAGCACAAGTCCCTGCGTGGCAGCTTGATCTGCTTTTTTGTTATCTCCAGCGCTAGATAGAAGGCGATCACTGCGTTGATTCCAACGCCAAATCCAATTCCAACAGCATTGATAAAATTTTGAACCGGGTAAACCAGTGATAATGCCGTCATAGCTTCCTCGCTGATCTGCGCGACGAAAAAGCTGTCGATAATGTTGTATAGAGAATTAACCAGCATTGATAAAACCATAGGCATGGCCATGGATAAAATCAGCGGCAATACCGGTTTTTCTTTCATAAAAGTATCGTTCATCATTTCTCCTCCTTGGAACATGTTATAAGATATTTTTGTGGCGATACCATGCCATTATTATGAGAGCAATGAGCATAGTGGCGGTTTCCGCAACAGGAAATGCAAGCCAGATTCCGTTCAGTTGAAATAATTTGTCCAGACACCATAAGGCCGGAACAAGGAAAAGCAGTTGTCTGCATAATTGAATCGCAATGCTGGAACCTACTTTTCTGTCGCCTGAAAATAGGTGGAAATCATGGTAGAGAGACCGCAAAACAAATAGCTTGCCGCCATAATTCGCATGGCGGATATGCCAAAGGAGCGCATGGCTTTTGACGCTGTAAATAATTCCAAAAGCTGCGCCGGAAAGAAGTTGACGGTCAATGTTCCCAGTATCATCATACCGGAGACCAAAGCGGTTCCGTATCGGAAAGCGGAGTGCAGCCTATCTCTGTTTCCCGCACCGTAGTTAAACCGCATAATAGGCAAACAGCCTGAATCAAGCCGTTTACTGTCATAACGATCAGCTGCTGCACCTTAAAATACGCACCGAAGAATGCAATCGCCGTATCGGAATACGCCACCAGAAACAGATTGACGAATGTCACCATAAACGAACTGAGGGCATTCATAATGAAAGATGGTAAGCCAAGGGCGAACATACGGGCAATCATCCACTTTTGTATATGAAATTCTTTGATCTTTATCCGCACTTTCTGCTTTTTGCCCAGCAGCAAGGCAAATGCCAAAATCATGGATAACATATAGCCCGCAACAGTAGCCACCGCAGCGCCACGGATTCCCATAGCCGGAAAAACACCAATACCAAAAATTAGGAGTGGGTCAAATGCAAAATTAACGACCACTCCTGCAATCTGGAACCACATAGGAGCAATCATGTTCCCGGTAGCCTGTATCATCTTCTGGATTACGATATGCACCATGTTGGGAATTTGCATGAACGAACATACGCTCATATAGGCAAGACTCAACTGATAAATTTCTTCGTTATTGGTGAATGCCCTAAAGTAGGGTTTCATAATCAGTAATGACAGAAGATTGAGCAAAGCACCAATTCCAAAGGCCAGTAACAATCCATGTGTGACGGTAGTATTTGCCTCATTCTGCTTTCCCTGTCCAAGATACCCTGCAATCAGTACATTCACGCCAACGCCGATCCAGATAGATGTCGCATTCATCAAAGTTGTAATGGGAAACGACAGGGAAACCGCCGTCAAAGCATTTTCACTCAGCCGCGCTACAAACGCGCTGTCTATCAGATTATAGGAATATTGCAGAAACATGGAAATCAGCGGCGGTATCGACATTTGCCAGATGAGTTTTCCAACTGGCGCAACCGCCATTTTGTTATTTGTCTGCATGCTTTCCCTCTTCTCCACAAATTGTCCGAACATTATAGTCCTCCATTCTGCTAATACTTCCGAGATATAAGCAACAAAAAAGCCACACAACTATCACAAGATAGCTGTGTGGCAAAAAGATGACCGAATCCGGAAAAGTCCACTAAAATTTTGCGTTTATCATTATAGCGAACTTGAATGAGACTGTCAAGCAGCAATCATTACGGAACTATGCAGAAGAGAGAAACTATATCTCTCTACATGCTTATTAATACACATAAAGGTACATCGAAGTAAAAGGTTGAACTCTTCTCCCAACATAACATATGCCGAGAAAATTATTTCTTAATATTGATTCATGCTTTAGCACATAGCTGCCTTCTTTAAACTGTAACACGTAATTCGGCTGTTCCATTATTTGGCAAGCTTATCGATCCATGCAAACAATTCTTCCAGATCATAATCTCCGCTATGCGGTAATCCCCACGGCAATGAAAAATCCACTTCATAACCTTTGTTCTTTAACATTGTTGCCAATATTACAGGAATCGCAATCGAAGTATCTCTGTCAAAAGCTCCATGACGGATTCTCCAGTTTTTTGTCGTATCGGTCATATTGACCCCGATGGTGATCATGCTCTTATCTTCTGTTCAGCGTCAACCTCTAAAACGCTTCGCACTTCTTTAATCGCAAAACACTGACAGAATATGGCGGTGCCTCGTATACGAACTCTGAGGAAGCGCCATGCATATTCACGGTAATATTCTTCACCTTCTCCGGCTCTTCAAAGCTGTTTTCATCCCCCTTTTCACCGCTAAGAAGTGTTACTGTATAGTCGCTCTGTACCTGACAGTCCAGTGTAATGGAAACCGGATCCACATCTCCTGCAAAATTAACCGCCTTAATAATGATTTCGTCCTTGGTGTCAGTTACTACCGAAACAAAAGCAGGTCCGTAGGGAATCGAAATTTCCTTCTGAAGCTCACCATCAACATACAGGCGAATCTGTTTTCCGTCAGTTTCATATCCAAAGCGGTGATATTCTCCCGGTTTTACTGAAATAGCAAAGTCCTCAGTCAGCTTGTTGTCATGCATAAAGCCAAACTCTTCCAGTGAACATTGTCCTCCATTAACCTTCCAAAGGAACGGACGCACCAGAGCTGCATCCCATTCTTTTTCCACTCCGGCCGTAATCACGATCTGCTCCTCATAATAGGAACGAACCACCCTGGCACTGAATATACCCAACTCGAAGTAAGCATTTTCCTCAACAAAAATATCGGTCTCAAATCTTCCATAAGTCTGGTCTTCTTCTCCAAATACCACAAAGCTCTTGGTCTCATCAGCCATTCCAGAATACTGTGAAATTCCTTTTTCTGCTCCTCATCCGGAAGCTGAAGCAGGCAGCCATCCTCTGTATCCTGCACATGTCCCATTAATTCATGAGTAATCTTTGCTTCTTCTCCATTCCAAATGGGATTTCTGAAGCGAAGTTCCTTATTGGATTTTAAAGATGCCATTCCGGTTCTCGGACGATAAACACGTCCTCCCTCATCTTCGGATCGCACCACATATTCTCCGCGATTTTGACCGAACATTTTCCAGACATAATAAGTAGGAATTCCAATGCTCTGATGATTATTGAAACGAATCAGATTAGGATACCACGCTCTGTAATTTACATTTTCAAATAATGGAGCATAAGAGGCCAATGTTACGATATCCTGATTTTTCTCAATACCAATAAGGAAAGCCGCTTCTCCCAAAGCCGCATACAACTGTCCCATATAGTTGCCTTCGTTTACAGCCACCTCTCCTACAAAGATTTTTGGTCCCTTACGATCGTAGTCATCATAATAATTTACACGTTCTGCAAAGAACTCTGTTGTATTGTAAAAATGTTCATCCACGCACTCGGCAGGACAACCATTTTTCTCTACATGCTCATTGGCTATGGTTTTAATCTGGGGATACAGTTCCTTTACCTTCTTATAAATCATGTTGTATCGCTTTTCATAATCCGGACCCCAGTTTTCATTACCAATTTCCAGATAGGTCATTTTAAAGGGTTCCGGATGCCCCATAGAAGCACGAAGCCTTCCCCATTTGCTTTCCTTAGAGCCGATAGCATATTCAATGGCATCCAGTGTATCCTGTACCATTTCATCAAGAGCCTCTCCTTCCAGAAGGACACTCTTTCTTCCCTGACAGGTCATTCCGCAGTTACATACATACAGGGGCTCCATCCCCAGATCCTCGCAAAGCTGCAGATATTCATGAAAGCCAAGTCCTAATGTACTTCTGTAATGCCATACAAACAGCTTACTGGGTCTTTCCCATACCGGACCTACCGTATCCCGAAATCTCATCGCTGTGGACGGTGTCGTTCCTTCCACAATACAGCCTCCGGGAAAACGCATAAACTTTGGACTCATTCCCTTAAGCTTTTCTACAAGATCTGTTCTGAGTCCATGCCCCATGTAGGTATTGTCAGGCATTAGTGAAATAAATCCCAGCAGAATCTCTCCGCCTTCTTTGCAGGAAATAGTAAGCTGTGCCTCGTGACAATCCTCAGCTGCTGTCAGCTTCATGTCATATCTTGTATACTCCTGACCGGAAACCACCAGACTGTTTCCAGTCAGTACTTTTCCCTGGTATTCGATCGCTACGTCCAGTCCTATTTCTTCCTTTGCTTTTGCAAATAAATACAAAGAGTAACTTTCTCCAGCCTTTACGGATATACCGCAGTAACCGGTATTAGTCAGAGATCCGTCCTTTTCAAACTGTATACGCAGAGCTGCGTCCCGGTGTTCATTCAGGGTATCCGTCAGTTCCAGTTCCATCTTTGCATTGTGTGTATACCATGCCGGTATTTCTGTCTCCGGAATATTGTTGCCCTTTACCCAGCGGCATAAGCCTTCTCCGTTGCAAAACTCATCCAGCCATCCGGATACGGTTTTTACATGGATGCCATCCTCCTGCTGTATATAACCCTCCGGTAAAACGGAATCTTCGAAGCTTCTGTTTCGAAGCATTTCCGGATAAAGTCCTCCGTCTCCGGCACGGTTAATGTCTTCAAAAAAGATTCCGTATAAATCCCTGGCTGTCTCAAATCGTCTTTCCTTTGTTTTAATCTTTAACTTGCTCATTGTAGTCTCCTTTTTTACATTCCAAGAGTTTTGAACACTGCCTGTATATGCAATAACATAGATTATGATAACTCAAATGATCTTAATGCAGCATTTCCGTTACCGCGATAGGTCAGGTAAAGCGCCTGTATTCCATCCGGAATCGTAACCGGTGCGGTATACTTTTCCCAGACATTGGTATATTGAACCTCTAATGTTGCCAGTACCTCTCCATCCCATGCTGTCTTTACTTCAAAAGTGCCATCTGCATAGCCCCGGATCCAAATACTGATTTCACGAATATCATGGCAGTCAAAATATTTGAAGCCGATGGTAGTTGAATCTGTAATATTGGCAATATATCCAACTTCTTCGTCTCCATCCCTGCCGTCCTGCATTACTCGTGGAAAATTCCCTTCGCCCACATAAACTGATGGGGTATCGGTAAACAGATTACATGCAAGATAAGCGGGGTATTCTCCTTTACCCTCAAGCGGACCTCCATTTAAACCGCAGGAGGTAATTTTTACCTGTGGAATACTGCCGTCCGGCATAATCTGCAGCTTTTCAGCACATCCCTGTCTGCTGTACCAGGTATTATTGGTATGCCTGTGATAAAAAATGTACCAGTCCTCTCCGATCTGCACAATACTTCCGTGATTATTGGCACCGTAAGCTGTTGGCATATCTGCCGGCTTGTAGGTATCGATGTGCAGATCACAATTGCTGACAATAACTCCGCCATAGACAAAGTCCCTAGTAGGATTCTTGCTGGTGGCATAACATAATTCGTGCATTAATATGGATGAATAGACAAAATAATAGGTGTCACCTACTTTACGGATGGAAGGTGCCTCAAAAAACTCATGTCCCTCAAATCCGGTACCGGCACCATATTCACAGCCGGGGGCCACAAACACCGGAGCTTCCCTGATCGTCAGCATATCTGCTCCCAACACCGTAGCCATAGCTCCGGTACGGGATTTATCACCTTTTCCGCAAAATCCGGTATAAAGATATGTCACATCTCCTTCCGTCAGAACCCCCGGGTCAAACTGGGGCTCATCACCTTCCTTTTCGCCCAGACGTGTGCCATCTTCATAATGAACATAGCCATAAAATTCATACTTTCCTGCCGGAGTATCACATACAGCAACTGAAACTACCGAAACCTTGTCCAACACGTAATAAAGATAGTATCTTCCGTCCGGTCCCACCGTAACATCCGGGGCATACAGACACATTTTGCCTTCCGGGTTCAGCGGATCGGCTGTCTTCGGATAAATCACACCCTCATATCTCCAATTGCCCAGGTCATCGACCGGAGCTGACCAGCACACATAGTCTCCCATGCAGAAAACATATCCGTTAAAGTAATCATGGGATCCGTAAACATATACGCGATCGCCAAAAACATAAGGTTCTCCGTCCGGAATATACTCCCAGGACGGTAAATATGGGTTAAACGCTTGTTTTTTCACTTTGATAGCCTCCTTTGCAAGCCTAATACATGTACATTGTTTCATAAAGCAAATTACTAGTTTAAGCCTTCAAGCTGACCACACGATCATAGTCATATCCTCGATCCGGATTCACCTTTCCGGCATTCAGTTCGAAATAAACCACACCGTTTTCGTTTACAGGAAGCTCTACGCAGATATTTCCGTCCTCCTGCTTTTTACGCTCTGTTTTTACAAAAGGTCTGGATGATTCCCGAATCAGCTTCGTCTGTTCCTCACTCAGATTGGCAGGTTCTCCCATATCATGCCATACCTTCAAAGGATTACATGTTTCCTCATCTACCGTCTTAGTCAGGAAGCAGTACTCCTCCTGTTCAGCCGGAAATGTAAACTCCAACAGCATTTTTTCTTTACCCTGTTCTGTACTTTTACGGGCAATATTCCAGGCTACACCTAGATAATCACCATTTGCACGTTTCAAAACGACAATATTGTCATCCTTATATACACAATTGGCTTCACTTTCCTCAAGCTTTTTGTAAAAAGCAAATGTCCAGAAGGTCGGCTTGGTAATACAGCCATTGGCAACCAGTCCAAAGCCGCCGTGGAATGGTGTAAAAGGAACTCCCTGCTCTTCAAACACATCACCAAATGTCCAGTAGGAATAGGATTCATTCACATCTCCCAATCTGGAAAGCTGCTGTGCTATAAGGGCCGCATTCAGGTTTGTATCATGAATGACGCCTGAGGAGTATAGGAGCTGTTGAACTCCGTGATATGAATCTGCAGACCCTTATATTCCGGGAAACTGTCAATAATATCTCTGGTTGTTTTTAAATTGGCAAAGCGTCCTCTGCTTCATCAGTTCAGAATATGCATAAATGTCCAATACATTCCGGCGGATCAATGGTGTAATGATGTCTGGTTACAAAATCCACAGGTATGTGATTCTCATGGCAATATTCCATAAATGCCTGAATCCATTTCTCATCCGTTCCTCCACAAACAGCAGGGCCTCCTACACGGAATCCCGGATTCACTTCCTTTATGGCATCAAAGGTTCTATGGAACAGCTTAAAATATTCCTGCATATCCGCATTTTCCCAGAAGCCGCAAAGATTGGGCTCGTTCCATACTTCAATGGGCCATTGAATAACTTCCTCTTCTCCATAGCGTTCCATCAGATGCCGCAGCAATGAATGCACCATATTACACCACATATCATAATCTTTTGGAGGAGTGGTATTTCCCTGCCAGTAAAAGATAGTCTGGCTTCCACTTGCCAACTTTTTAGGCATAAAACCCAGTTCAAGAAAAGGTCTCAGCCCCACCTTCTTATAGGCATCCATTACTCTATCCAGATAAGTATAGTTGTACTCAACCTTACCTTACCATCCTCCTCATAGGTCTGAAAGATCGCCATATCATCACAGAATAATCCATGTCCCCGGATATGCTTAAATCCGATTTCCTTTTGAACCAGGCGCAGCTCCTCCTGATATTCTTCTGTCAATGCAAGCCCATTCTTCCGGTTCCCACACAATAATCTACATTATTGTGAAAAAAGGCCTTTGAATCCTTTGTAATCACGATCTTTTTTCTGTCATTCTCTGTTGCCCCACCAAAATTTACCATGCATGTATCTCCTTCTTCTAAATCATGTTCCTATGCAGTCACGCATCAGATGTCTGACCGCTGCACGATCCGCAGCTCCCTGATGACGATTGCCATATTAATATGATACTATCGCATTGATTTAAAATTTCCAATGATTTATACTATAAGAAAATTGATATATCCTCTGATGTATCAGAACGGAGATTCCAAATGACTGAAATTGAATTTGTCGGCTACAGTGCCGTTCACCCCTCAGATTTTATATATGATGTTCCGAATGGCTTTACAGGCTATCTTCTGCTTCTTTTCGACTCTCCCTCGGAGCTGCTCATAGACGGAAGACTAATGCGGACAGCCGCCAATTCTGCTATTCTGTATACACCAGGAAGCAGGATTTATTACCGTGCTGCCGGTGAAGAATACCGGAATGACTGGATTCGTTTTCGTTCCGATCACTCCTTCGTGAAGCTGTTTCCGTTAACAAACACCCCATTTCCCGTAACAGATCCGGAATACTGTCATCAGCTTTTTAAATTACTAACCTGGGAGTCCGCCTTTTTCTCCTCTGAAAGCGAATCAAACATTACTCACCTGCTGCGGGTTCTGTTCTCCAAATTAAGAGAAGGAATCCAGAATGAGTCCCCGGGTATTCACGATCATGAGCTGGTTGCATTGCATAAGATGATCTACAATAATCCTCAGCTTCCATGGAATATAAACATGATGGCTGCGAAGCTTCACTTAAGTCCCAGTCATCTTCAGACTCTCTATCACCGCAAATTTGGCTCCTCCTGCATGGACAATGTCATCGAAGGACGTCTGCGCCGTGCACAGGATTTATTAGAGTACAGCGAATACTCCATCCGCGACATTTCCGAGCAATGTGGTTATAATAATGTAGAGCATTTCTGCAGACAGTTCCGTCAGCATAACGGCTGTACCCCTGGACAATACCGGAAAAATGCATCAGCGGGAAGCAACAAAAGACTTCTCACCCACAATACCCTGGAGGAAGGGAGTTTGAGAAGATTAATCGAAATCATCTGGTTGCGGAATCTTTTCCGTAAGTTCTCCTCCACTGGCATACATTCTTCCAAGACCGCATAAAATTTTATCAGAACATGTATAAATTCTTCTTTTTCTTCTTTTTCCCATTGCAAATCCCCCATTTTCCTGTATGATAGAGATAGATTAACAGTAAGGAGGCATACAGTTATGTTGCAGATTAAAAATCCGGTTTTGCCGGGATTTAATGCAGATCCATCCATTATCCGTGTGGATGATACATATTACATTGCGAACTCTACGTTTGAGTGGTTTCCGGGAGTTCGTCTGCACGAGTCAAAAGATTTAGTACATTGGAATCTTCTTCCATCCGCATTGTCCACGACGACATTGCTTGATATGAAAGGAAATCCGTCATCGGGAGGTATCTGGGCGCCGGATCTTTCCTATGCAGATGGAAAATTCTGGCTGATTTATACGGATGTAAAAGTAACCGAAGGACCGTTCAAAGATATGATCAATTATCTGACGACGGCAGAAGATATCCGCGGACCATGGTCGGATCCGATCCGTGTCAATGGTGTGGGATTTGACGCATCGTTGTTCCATGATGATGACGGACGCAAATACCTTGTTCAGCAGACATGGGATCATCGCGAATACCACCATGCTTTTGACGGTATTACAGTGACAGAATTTGACACAGAGACAATGAAATTAAAACCGGAGACAGCACGTACGATCTACGCCGGAACGGACGTCAAACTGGTTGAGGGACCACATTTGTATAAGATCAACGGATATTATTATCTGTTTGCTGCACAGGGTGGAACCGTTTGGACACATCAGGAAGTAGTAGCTCGTTCAAAGACGTTAGATGCGTTGAGTTTTGAGACAGAGCTGGCGATCCGTTTATTACAAACTTTGATACGCCGGAACTTGAGATCCAGAAGCAGGGACATGGTGCTCTCGTAGAGACTCCCGGCGGTGAGTGGTATTATGCAAGTTTGTGTGGAAGACCGTGGCACCACGAAAATGAAAGTTCGACCGACCCACGCGCTGGTGTCCGCTTGGCCGTGAGACGGCAATTCAGAAAGTATACTGGATGAAGAAGGCTGGCCTCGTATCGAGGGCGGACATGGCGGAAAAGTGCTTGTGGATGCGCCGAAAGATGCAATCTTGACAGAAGCACCGGCAGATCATTCGATGCATGATGAATTTGACACACCAAAACTTCATGATGAGTGGAATACCCTCCGCGTACCATTTACCGAGGAAATGGGTACGACAGGGGATGGCAGGCTGACATTGGTCGGAAAAGGATCCCTCTGCAATAAGCATGAGCTTTCGTTGGTGGCAAAACGCTGGCAGGCATTTAACTTTGATGCCGAAGTGAAAGTGAAATTTGATCCGTTCAACTATCAGCAGATGGCTGGATTGACAAATTTTTACAATGATAAGCACTGGTCATTCGCTTTCGTTACGTGGAATGAGAAAAATGGCCGCGTGATCGAAGTGGCAGAGTGCAATCGTGGCGGATATCGTTCGTTCCTTCGCGACGATGCGATTCCGGTACCGGATGATGTTGAATTTGTATGGCTTCGCACAAAAGTAAGAAAGCAGTCTTACAGCTACGAGTATTCCTTTGACGGAAAGAACTATACAGAGATTCCGGGCACACTGGATGCCGCTGTATTGTCCGATGATTACGTACTCCAGTCATACGGTGGATTCTTCACCGGAGCATTTGTCGGCATGGCATGCGTGGACTACTCCGGATACGATCAGACAGCAGAATTCCGCAGTTTTGACTATAAAGAACTGGATTAATCAATAGCAAGAGCCTTTTTTAAACCAGGCTCAATCAGATGGCTGGCGATGCCGCAGAGGATTCCGGGAAAAAGGACGAAAAGTCCGGGAACCAGGAAGACGATGAGGCAGGCGCCGGCCATTGTAAATAATAAGATGAAAGTTTCTTTGATGTGACCTGCCATCAGGCGCACGGAGAGCAGAAGAACTGCCGGAAATGAAGTGCGCAGATGTGAGCGGAAGTTTGTGTGTGACCGCGCGAGATACAATGATAAAGCGCCGTCAAAGAAGCCCCTGAAGTGTATGGTATAGTCATTTTGAAAACGCTGAATTTCTGTTATCATACCATGAAATGGATAAATTAGAAGAGGAAACCTTATTCTTTGTATTTTCGTATAATAATCATATAACTTATAAACAATAAAACAGCTGCGCTGGTCCAGGCACAAATTTCCGCATAAAAAATTCCGTCTTCACCGATCAGTTTTGGTAACAATAATGCAACACTGACACGCATCACAAATTCTGCAATGCCACTGGCGAGGGGAATCAGGGTATTACCCAGACCCTGAATCGCCGAACGATATACATACAGCAGATACAGTACCCATAGAAAAATTGCCATAATAAACAAATATTTATATGCAATGTCTAACACCTGTCGGATCTGTTCCGGTTCGCCGGATACAAACAGTGACAATATATTGCGTCCGAATAACACCATCACACCTGAGATCACAACAGAAGTAAGTAATGCCATATAAGTTCCGCTATGCACACCTTTCCGGATTCTCTGATATTTCTTTGCACCAAGATTCTGGCCTACATAGGTTGTAATTGCATATCCGTATGAAACGGCAGCAATCTCTAAAACTCCATATAATTTGTTTGATGCTGTAAATCCAGCCACAAACAGGAATCCAAATCCATTGACTACATATTGTACTGTAAGCCCCCCTACAGAGATGATCAAATTCTGGATTGCAAGAGGAGTCGCCACTTTCAAAAGCCGAAGACTCATTGCCGGCTGTCTGTAGAAGTCCTGTTTTTCCAGTCGGATATCCGGAATTTTCCGTAACACCATCAGACAGTACAGGGCTGAAAATCCCTGTGCGATGACTGTCGCCACTGCTGCTCCGGCTACACCCCAGCCAAAAACTGCCACAAATAACAGGTCCAGTCCCACATTGATCAACGCTGCTACGGTCATTGCTATCAGTGGAGATCTGCTGTTACCCAGTGCTCGAAGAATCGCTGCAAATATATTATAAGCCGCTATGATCGGAATTCCGGCAAAGATCAGCCGAAGATATAGCATTGTCAGGTCAATGACATTATCCGGTGTCTGTAAAAACAAAAGAACATGATAAACTGCCCCTTCACTTACCGCAAGTACAATCACAGAAAGCAGTGCTGTCATGATATAGCTTTTCGCCACCGCGCATTTCAGATTTTCTTTTTCCCTTGCTCCATAAAACTGAGCTACCAGAATAGAAAAACCCTGTGTGATACCTGTCATGATACCGAACACCAGCCATACCAGCCAGTCTCCGGCGCCTACTGCCGCCAGTGCTTCAACCCCTACCACCTGTCCGACGATCATGGTATCTGCCATCGTATAAAACTGCTGAAAGATATTTCCAAGCATCAGTGGTATGGCAAAAGTAATGATCAGTTTTCCAGGTGATCCAGTGGTCATATTTTTTTCATTTGTTCCCATAAGAATCTCCTTTTTCTTTTCATCCTTGTCCGATTATTTTACATAGGACTCTGCCAAAACGCAATCCATCACAGAACTCTTTGGTATATCGTCCCACCAGTGTTTACGAACTCTGATAATGGCAAAAACAAGACCAAGAAAATTATATAAAACAGTATTGATGTTTACACCTCTGTTGGCTATATGCTCCGCATTGACTGTTGGGAAGCTGAAAAGGACTTAAAAACCACACCAGGATCAGACTGTGCATTAAACCCACTCGCCATTGATGAACCTCTTGAATATGCAAGATTATATCTTGATGGAATCTTGCTTGATGTATCGGTTAGTCAAAGTCCTTGAATGAAAAACTAAAACTTGACTGAAATATCGTCTGATTACACAAAATCGATTTTCGCCCCCAATTTCGACTTATATTGTTGTGCCTTCTTTCTGAAAGGTGCTATAATTAGCATATTCCAGACAGCGGGTATATCAAAAATTGCATAGCAAACAGACGGCTGGCTAATTCTTATGCAAAAGTAAACGCGACCCGTCTAATAACACCTATTGACAATCGATTACTACCTGCATTTAAGTCTTTTAATTACTTTTTAACAAATAAGTCTGGCATCAAATGCACTTCATCTGGCGGGATGAGGTGCATTTTTAAAAATCTCATTAATTCTTGAAAATCTTCATCATCTTCCTCAACCAACTCATATGGACTTTTATTTCCAAGTCCAGGTCGTTTCACGCTATTGATGTGATTCATGAGCTTAGTGATGTCATCCTGATTATAAGAATTTAAGCTTTTCTTTTTAGGAATCGCATAACGAATAAATTCATGGTTTTTCTCGATACATCCTTTTTGCCATGAAGCCTTTGGATCACAGTAATAAAGACTTGTTCTGTAAATCAGAAAGCCGTCCTCATCAGTTGTAAGCTCCAGCTCATCAACTTTCTTGAATTCGCTGCCATTGTCAGTCAATATAACTGGAAATAATCTTCTAAATACTTCTATTCCAAGCCCTGACTCAAGATAGTCAAACACTCTTTTTACAGATTCTGCTTTCCCATCTGGCATAAGAAAAAGTAGCATTACATTGTTCTTCCTAAATATCATTGTAAGAAGCCTTTTCCCTTGTTCTCTCACACCTTTTACAGTATCCATTTCTACCACTTCATCTTCTGTATACTTTACTTTCATCGCATACTCAAAATCAGTGTAAGTTCTGCCTTGGCGGAATTCTATATTTGCAAATCCAAGAGGTGGCTGATACCCTTTTCCTCGTTTCTTATACCGGTTTTTCTACGCAGGTCTATGTTTTTGACTGTCAACTCACCATCATCTATGTAATTATAGAGAGTCCGCAAACATACTGGTATTTCATTTTCATGCTCAGCATATATGTGGGTAAGAGGCTGTCCCTTTTTAACAAGTTGGTAATCAGTTCGATCCATTTCAGATTTCTTTTCATCAGAAATGCGAACTCCCTGTCTGCTTTCGCTTCGTCTTCGTGTGACAGTTGCATCAGCATGCTTTGCACTGTAAATATATTTGTCTTTTGAACAAAGCTTTTTCTCTGAACAGTTATTACACACATATGGAGGCTTTTCGAATTTATGGCATGCCCGGGATACATATTTACGCAGTATTTCTGGCAGTCCACACTTCGGCATCTACAACAGTTTTCTTCGCAGGACTCATCTCCACAAACGTGATGCTGTACATACTGTCTTACAAATCTGCAGTCCTTTCTTAGAAAATAGTTACCCGGAATGAATGTACGATTTTCTTTAATCTCATGTGCAATTGTTGACGGATGACGATGGAGTAGTTTTCCTATTTTTTTGAAGGAATCTTTACTGCTAATTCCGGTTTCTATCGCAATCCTGTCAGACAGATCCATCTGTCCTTCTTTTTTGTAATAAGTCATATCTGCCCCTTTCTAGCAGATAGCAATCGATATCTTAACTATATCATGTCTGCCAGAAGAAGCCATTGCAAAAGTAAATTAGACTTTTTTAGCCATTTTCAGTTGTCAAAGTACAGGTTTAATTTTTCAATCTAGGGGTTAGTCAAAGTGTCTATATCAGAACCTTTTATCGTTTCTTGATATAGACACTTTTTTTAATAGTCATTCAATTAACTAATTGATATTTTCGCCGTTTGTTGAAATAACTTCTTTATACCACTCGAAAGAATCTTTCTTTCTTCTGGACAAGTCTCCTGTTCCATCGTTATGTTTATCCACATAGATGAATCCATATCTCTTATCCATCTCACCGGTTCCTGCACTGACAAGTCGATGCATCCCCATGGTGTATAACCCATCAGATCTACACCATCTTCCTCTACCGCCTTTTTCATTTCTGAAATGTGGTGTTGCAGATATTCTACACGGTATGGATCGTGGATGCTTCCATCCTCTTCTAAAGTATCATATGCTCCAAATCCATTTTCTACAATAAACAGTGGTACTTTGTAGCGATCTGTAAACCAGTTCAATGAATAGCGCAGTCCGATCGGATCAATCTGCCATCCCCATTCACTTGCCTTTACATACTGGTTCTTTATACGATCCTTTTCTCCACGGTAATCATATTCCGGATTGTCTGGTTCTGCTTTTGTACAGAAAGACATATAATAACTGAAACCGATATAATCGACACAGCCCTGTTTTAACACTGCAAGATCTTCTTCTGTTACGTCGATCTTAAGGTCTTTTCTTTCCCAGTATTTCAAAATATTTACAGGGTATTCCCCTTTTACATGCACATCTGTATAATAATATCTTTTCTGCATGGCTTTTTCAGCCTGCAGTATATCTTCCGGACGGCAGGTAGCCGGATAGATTGGGCACATTGCGATCATGCAGCCAATCTGAAATTTCGGATTAATCTCATGTCCAGCTTTTATCGCTTCGGCACTGGCAACCAGTTCATAGTGAGATGCCTGATACATCAATTCTTCCGCATTTTCTTCTGGTTTAATTATAATCCCGGAATTAGCATAAAGCATAAATCCATCACCGATATCTGCCTGGTTGTTAATCTCATTAAATGTCATCCAATATTTTACTTTGTCTTTGTATCGCTCAAAGCATGTTACTGCAAATTTCACGAAGAAATCAATCAGTTTTCTGTTTCTCCATCCACCGTACTCTTGTACAAGATGCAGAGGCATCTCAAAATGACTCAGTGTGATCACTGGTTCGATCCCATATTTCAGACATTCATCAAACATGTCATCATAGAATTTTAATCCGGCTTCATTCGGCTGTTCTTCATCACCATTTGGGAAGATACGTGTCCATGCGATACTTGTACGGAAACACTTGAATCCCATTTCCGCAAATAAGCGGATATCTTCTTTATAGTAATCATAAAAATCGATTGCTTCATGATTCGGATAATTCTCGCCTTTTAGTATTTCACCTGTTATTCTTCTTCTTGTATTTACATCTCCGCCGGTTACAACGTCCATAATGCTCAAGCCTTTTCCATCTCGATCATAGGCACCCTCCAGCTGATGGGCAGCAACTGCGCCACCCCAGAGAAAATCTTTTCGAAATCCCATTGTTATTTCCTTCCTGTTGTCTTAATTACTTTGTATAATAGCGTTGGGGGCTTTTGCCCCCAACTTTTCTGTTTCTATATTCAATTACATCTTGATGATTATTTCTCATCAATTCTCTTATACAGTGTAATGAATTCATCTGCAAGAATGCGGAATGCTTCTGCACTCATAAGCTGATCTTCTGCATGCATCAGAAGCATGTATCCATTGGAAATTTCACCATTTGCATCCATTGCCAAAAGATCTGCATGAACGTTGTGTCCAAGTGAAAAGGCTTCATCTCCTTGTTTAATCAGCTCTGCTGCCTCATCATATTTTCCTTCTTTCGCACAATGGATCGCATTGATAAAATGTGTTCTTGCTGTACCTACATATGTGATGATCTGAAAACATGACAATTCAAATTTTTCGTTCATTTTTTTCTCCTATCCTGCTATTATTTTTATTCTGATTTTACCAGTCTTCATCCTCATCTTCTACCGGCTGATTCTTCTCCTGAACCAGATTCATCTTGTCAACCTTCTTAATGAATGGCAGATAAACGAAGAATGAAACACAAAGGATCACTAACTGAAGTAAAGCACTTTTCCATCCTGCTAAAAGGAATCCTGAGATAATCGGTGGACAAGTCCATGGGATCTGTGTTGCTCCATATAATGGGCAGATTCCTGTATACAGTGCAAAATACTGGATTAAACATGCGATCACAGGCATTCCAATAAACGGAATTGCAAGCATTGGATTCATAACGACTGGAGCACCAAACAGAATTGGCTCATTGATTCCAAATAATGCCGGAATAATTCCCAATTTACCAAGTGCTTTCAACTGTTTTGATTTTGCAAAGAAGAACATATACATTACAAAGTCCGATTGTGATACCTGCACCTGTTATATTGATAAACTGATCATAAAACTGCTGTGTTACAATATGGCCTCCGTTTGCTATTGTAAGTTCTACACCACTGTCAATAATAGCCTGATTTGCAAGGCTGTTTGCCTGTAATAGTCCTGTCATGATTCCACCAACTACTGTTGAACCATGAACTCCGAAGAACCACAGGAATGGTCCTGTAAAGCACATCAGAACTGCTCCACCAAGGGAGTCTGTCATTTTCTGAAGTGGTGTCTGAACAACTTTGTAAATAATTTCCATACCTGTTGTGTTGAATCCAATAGAACAGATACCGTGAATTACTGCAGCCCCTGTCAGGATTACGAATGCCGGGATTAATGCTGAGAATGCATTTGTTACACCTTCCGGAACTCCGGCCGGCATTTTAATACGTATATTTTTCTTTAAGAACCAACAGTAAATAGGCGGTACGATCAATCCGACAATGATTGCTCCAATCATTCCCTGTCCTGCTGTCCATGTCTTATTAATAATTCCACTAACAACTTCTCCACCTTCTGTTGTTATGGACGAAGGCATCAGAATCAAGAATGTTGCCAGTGAAATAATTCCACAGTTGAGTGGTTCCTGATTTTCCAGTTTCGCATAGCTATAGCTGATACCGATAACTGCAATCAACGCACTGATGGAGAATGTTGCGCCACATACCTGATCTAATACTGGTTTGATTCCTGTAGACTCTAATACATCGACAACTGCCTTTACCGGAAAGTTTGACAGGATCAGGAAGATTGATCCGATGATCAGAGGAGACATGGAAGTCACCATACCATTTTTTATTGACTGTATTGCCTTTGTATTAATAAACTTAAGGATTACAGGGATTACTTTTTCGTTAAATTTCTCTTTCATTTGCTACTACCCTTTGCTCTGTTTTTTGCTTTAAATTGTGTATCTTTGTTTTCTCTTATTTATTTTTCGCAAGCTTATATGCAAATTTCAAAACATTCATTCCATTGCACATTCCATAATCCTGCATTGGGATCACATCTACCGGAACCCCTTTTGGATCACAGATCTCTTTTGCTCTGGCAAGCTGATATCCTACCTGTGGTCCGAGCAGTGCTACATCCACGCCTTCAATCACGCGTTCCATCTCTGTAAATGGATATGCTACGATATCAACATCTTTTCCTTTTTCCTTTGCTGCCTCTTCCATCTTCTTTACGAGAAGACTGGTTGACATTCCTGCTGCACAAAATAATCGAATTACCATGATTGTTTCCTCCCTATTTCTCATTTGCTTTGATGGTGCTAGTATAACAAGCATTTTCCGTTTTGTCAGTACTTTTTCCTGTTTCTGGTTTCTGTTACATATAGACAGAATTTGTTACATAAAAAAAACAGGACATTCTACTTTATTG
>ENA-OQCE01000399-OQCE01000399.1-human-gut-metagenome-genome-assembly--contig:-NODE-399-length-21071-cov-3.560638_pt1 | contig 21071 bp, 24 predicted proteins | sample MGYA00242495_ERZ504572 | MGnify/ENA primary metagenome ERZ504572 (study PRJEB26092, sample SAMD00036228) | human gut metagenome | host: Homo sapiens | study: EMG produced TPA metagenomics assembly of...
TAATTTTTAATTCTTAATTTCTCAAGCGCTTGCGCGAACGATTCAAACATGCAACTCCAAGAGGTAGCACCGCTGTCGGCATAACCGACGGAGCGTTCGCCGTAGTTACGGGCACGGCCGAAGTTGGCTTTCATTTCTACGGTCGAAGCAGCACCGGCAAGGGCGGCTTTCGCTCCGGCTTCGAGGATTTCCTTGATATCGTCCGAAGAACATGCCTGGATCGCTTCCACAGCCGGGATCAGGCGTCCATCATGGTCTTGTCGCCTTTCTGGCTTTCGTCTGTTTCTGCACGTTGGCAAGACCGCCGGCAAACATGGCTTTCACTCCGGCGGCATCCAGTTCCGTACCGGAAGCATGGTCGCTCATACCTAAGAAGAAAGCCCCCAACAGCGTACTGGTGGAACCGCTTACCTGCAACATGACGTCAAAACCCATATCGTTCAGCATGGCTTTGAACTCCGTTCCTTTCTGGGCCGTAGCACGATAGCGGACATGGCTGTCACGATTGCCTGACCGTGGTCGCCGTCACCGATAACGGCGTCCAGTTTAGAAAATTCGTCTTCGCGTTCTTTGATGTTCTTCAAGGCGTTGTCGAGCATCGCCTTGAAGTTTTCGATAGTCAGTTGTTTCATATCTCGTTTATTTACCGATTGTTGTCCAGTAAGGTGCATCAGCACGTTTGTTCTTCAGATAGTCGATATGATCTTCGTCGAGGATAGCCATGATCATCTGGAAACCGGCCTGTTCCTGTACGGTCAGGATTTCCTGGATGCGGCTTACGACAACCTGGAGGCCACGGGCTTCCAGTTCCTTGTAGGCCTTACGGAAGATGATGTTCAACTCCATGTGGGTAGTCGCTCCTACGCCGTTGATGATAAGCATCATCTTGTCGCCTGCCTTCGGCTTGAGCTGTTGGCAAAGCAGGTCTACCATCTCGGCAGCCGTATCGTCGGCAGATACAAGCGGTTTCTGTCCGCCACCGCCTTCGCCGTGCTGTCCCATACCGATCTCCATGATGCCCTGGGGCAGGTCGGTGATCGTACCGCCGTTCTGCGGATGCGTACAAGAGCGCATGGCAACGGCCAGAGTAGCGACCTTGTTGTTATAGCGTTCGGCGATTTCGACCAGCTCGTCAAGCGTCTTGCCTTCTTCGGCTGCAGCACCTAATATTTTATACAAAGGCACACAACCGGCCAAGCCGCGACGGTCGTTGATGTCGGCACCGATACCGGCGCTGATATCGTCGTGAGTCAGCACTTGTTTCACCTTGATGCCTACACGTTCTGCCAACTGGCAAGCCATGTTCGCACTCATCACGTCGCCGGAGTGGTTCAGGACAACCAACAGGATACCGGCTTCACGCTTCATCAGCTGCAAAGCCTGGAACAGACGCTGTGCACCGGGAGCGGCAAAGATGTCGCCCACGACAGAGCAGTCCAGCATACCTTCGCCTACGAATCCGCTCAATGCGGGTTCATGACCGGAACCGCCCAAAGTCACGATAGCCACTTTGTCTTCGCTCTTCGGATTGGCACGTACGACGATGTTTTCACCACCTAACTTGACCTGGTCCGGATATGCCAATACATAACCTTCCAACAATTCGGGTGTTATCTGTTCGGGATCATTTATAAATTTTGTCTTTATGTCTGACATGGTATATTCCTCCTTTATTTAAGTATGTTATTAATGTTATTATTTGATTTCCATGATTTCGATAGCGATGCCTTCTTCTTCGATGAAAGCGATCGTCAGGTGTTCGTCGCATACGGCCGGGCCGAAGATCACCTTCTTGCCTTTCAACTCTTCCTCCAAAGAAGGAACGGTGTAGGCAATGTGTCCCTGTTTCTGTACCAGTTCGGGCAGGCAGCTACCTTCCTCGAATTTCAGGAATTCGATGCGATTCGGACTTTTGCTATAGTCTGTCAACCATACTTTCAGGCCTTCGTTAAACATAGCCCCTTCTACTTGTTCTGTCGTTACGATACCGACATGATTAAATGTTCTCATGACTAATTAATTTTAAGTGTTCGTACTATTTTTTATTCGTTATCAGTTCTCTCAACCTCAAAACATAGATGTTTCGCATTCAAAACACCGGTGTTTCGTTTTCAAAACATATATGTTTCACACCTTCATCTTCCATCTCCTGTACGAAAGGACAGCCAAGATAACGACTACCCCCAAGGCGATATAAAGATAGGTGAATATTCCATGCACATTATCATTTTGACCGTATGAATGCATTCCGCTCAGGAAATAATTGACACCGAAGAAAGTCATCAGCACGGAAGCGAACGCGATCACGGATGCCAGATTGAACAACCAAAGACTATTCCAGCGTTTCACCAAGTGGAGATGAGTCACTACGGCATAGACGACCATCGTGATCAGCGCCCAGGTCTCCTTCGGGTCCCACCCCCAATAACGGCCCCAGGACTCATTCGCCCAGACAGCACCGAGGAAAGTGCCGACAGTCATCAGGGCAAGCCCTACCCACAACGCCATCTCACCCACAATACTCAGTTCGGAGATACGGGCTTTCAATATCTCTTTGTTCTTCTTTCCGGCGACGGACATCATCACCCATATTGGTCAGCCCGATCAGGCAACTGATACCGAAAAAGCCGTAAGCGGCAACAATGACCGCCACATGGAACATCAGCCACGGCGATTTCAGGACCGGTACGAGCGGATTGATCTCAGGGTCCATCCAGTTCAGACCGGAAACGAAGAGGATGATACCGCCGAACAGGGTGGCCAGCGCGAAAGTGATCGTACTACGGCGCACGAACAACAGTCCGGCAAAGACAGTCGCCCATCCCACATAGACCATCGTCTCGTAGGAATTGCTCCAAGGAGCATAGCCACCGATATACCAGCGCATCCCCATTCCGAACATATGATAATGGAAGACGACCAGTACGCCGGCTCCTAACAGCCATACGGCAACCTTCATCCAGCGGGTCCGGCGGAACAGCATCGCGAAAGAAAGGACCAACAACAGTCCGCCCAAGACCAGATAGCCGATCTTGCAATAGCGGAAGACATCCATCTTGTTATATTTCAATTCGGCCTGCATGCGCTTCGGACTGATATCGAGTGTCTTGTTCTTGGCTTGCTGGTAGGTGTCGATCATGCCGACCACTTCATCGGCTTTCGCCCAATCGCCGCTCTTCAAGCCCTCCTGCACTTCGCCTAAATACCAGTCGAAAATACGGGAGACGAACATGGAGTCTTTGCCGGTAAAGGCAGAGAGGTCATCGCCGGGTGCATACCATTTATGATTCGGGTCGTCTTCTTTCGGAAAAAGGTTCAGCATCTGGTGATTGATCAGCTGATGGAAGATGTTCAACTGCTCGTCCAGTTTCATCAGGTCCTTGTCAAAACGCGTACGCTGGGCAGGCATCTTGTTATAGGCTTCTTCCAGCTTCTCTTGCAGTTTGTAGTTGCCGTTACTGTCGAAGGCCTGGATATAGGCGCACTCGCCGTCCGTCAGGTCATAATAGGCGGCCAACTCCGGATTGGACAGGGCGATAAAGGGAACGCGCATCCACATATCGGGCATGGCTAAAAGGCTCAAAAGGAACTGGTCAGAGTTCAACTGACCGATCTTATCCGACTTATGGAGCTTACGTAGAATCTCCGAAGAGAAGGTATTGACCGGCATCATACGGCCGCTACCCGACTGGATCGGAAGGGCTCCGAAGAGGGCAGCATGTTCCGGGCTCACCGCATATTTCTGCACGGCATCGAGCATCGGGGAAGCCTTCCCGCCGGCATTTACGGACAGGGGTACGGCAAGGAGCGCAAGCAACAGGACCGCTACGTTGGTCGCCTTGCGCAATTCTTTCAGGCGGCGGCTCTGACGCATAAAGCGGGAATCCTTACCGACCAGGCAAAGGATCAGGCCGATGACCAGCAACAGATATCCGGTGTAGGTGATGTTCCGCCCCGCCACGTCGCGGTTGACGGAAAGGATGGTCCCGTGTTCGTCCTGGTCATAGGAGGCCTGGAAGAAACGGTAGCCTTTTACATCCAATACGTTATTCATAAAGATCCGCTCTTCGCGGTCTTCCCCGTCCACATGGACGATCACTTCGCTCTCGTAGGAAGAGGGACTGGCGGAACCGGGATAGCGGGTTAAGGTGAATTTCTTCAGTTCAACGGAAAAAGGCAGGGTATGAAAGGTCGTGTTATCGGAAGTGCGGACAGCAATCTGGTTACTTGTCTCCCCTTCACGCAGATGCAAAATTCCTTCTTCGCCGAAAAGGAAAGAGGTCAAGGCGCCGAGAAGGATGATGATAAAGCGAAATGAGTCAGCATCAGTCCCCATTTGCCGCGTTTCAGGTATTGGTGTTTGATCGTAGCCGCGATAAAATTAACGACTAAAAGGAATTGGAGCAGAAAAAACAGGGGGGAATAATAAACCATTGCTTTGGCTGTCGCTGTACCGTGATACTTTTCGATGAAAGTGGCAACGGCCAGGCCAAAGGCATAAATCAGTAACAGGACGATCGTCGTTACAAAGGAGGAGAAAAATCTTTCGAGATTTGTTTTCATTTACTTTTTTATTAGAGTTCACAGATGCGGCAAATGTACGCAGATTAATCGTTTGATGAAATAACCGGTGGCAATCTGCCACATCTGTGTCCTCTATTAGTTGATAGATATCATCTATACCTTTTCATTATCAATCTTCAATGATCATACGGAAGCCGACGTTGAACACACGCTGGTACGGATAGTAAGCCTTACGCGTATGGGAAGCCGCATATTTCGGACGGTCGATATAAGAACCGCCGCGGGCCACCTTGTATTCGGATGTCTCTTTCGTCTTCTCATTGTACGGATACGATACATAGTCGGAACGGGTCCATTCGGCTACGTTTCCGTGCATGCTGTACAGACCGAACGGATTGGCCTCATAAGCCTTGCCGCCGACCTGGACCAGGTTACCGTCGTCCACGCTCTCTTCTTTCGGAAGGAAGGTATAGTACTTGTACCACGGGTTGGTCTTCGCCATCGGCTGCGGGTCTACACCGTAAACGGCGAACAGCAGCGTCGTCTTGTCGGCCAGGTTGTCCTTCTTGCCGAAGTCCGCATGCATGTCGCCATACCAGAAGTCCTGGTCGCTACCGGCGCGGCAAGCCCACTCCCACTGTGCTTCTGTCGGAAGCGTGATCTTGAGACCGGTCTTTTCGCTCAGTTTCCGGCAGAATTCCATAGCATCGTTGTAGCTGACACGGATAACAGGCTGTTCCGGTTTATTGGCCGGATATCCCTGAACCACGTGGTCTTTCCACTGCTGGTCGACGAAACGGCTGTCGTGATCCGGGAAGACAACGTTGAACTGTTCGTTCGTCGTTTCCAGCTCGGCCATCCAGAAGGCTTTGTCGATCTTCACCTTGCAGTCGGATAAGCATCCGGTTCGCCACGGTAGCTACCCATCACGAATTCACCGGCCGGGATACGGACGAAATTGACTTTCACACCCGGAGCGATCTCAACCACCTTACGGGTTTCCTTCTCCTTAGCCAGCATTTCCTTGATCCGGTCAGCACCGAAAGGCCAACCTTTCACCTTCAAGGTCTTTTCCTTTACAGGAGCGGCCTTTTCAGGCATTACCGGGGTGATCGGGCCTTGTTTCTTCAGGTAGTCGGCATAGTCGGCGATTTCTTTCTTCCAGTCGACACCGGCTCCGTTCGCATACTTGTCGGTCAATTCCTTACGACGCTTGATCTGGTCGAATCCTTATAAGGAAGATCAGTCAATACGTTCGCATTGAAATAACCCTTGTCGGGAGCGTTGTAGTCGATCCAGTTATAAAGCGTCTTCCATTCCTTATCGGTCAGTTTCACGTTGTGATGGCCTTTCTTCAGCAAGCGTACCAATTCGCTCGTGTTGGGATGATATTCGTACGGCTGCAAAACGACCATGTCGCCTTCGCCTCCCTGACGATGCACATACGGATGCAAGTTCAGATAAGACGTGCCATAACCTAGCTTGTCTTTCTTTCCACCCCGCAGGTCGAACGCTTTTCCTTCACCGTTATGACAAGCGATACAAGCGCGGTCCAGGATCGGCTGCACTTCCAGGTCGAACGTGAAAGAGCGTGTACCGCCTTCGGGCAGAGTCAAGGCAGACGGAGCTTTCTGCGAAGCGATCACACGTTTCGGGATCGCGATCTGGTTCTGGTCTTCATGACAACCGATACAGGAAACCACTTCGCCCGGCTGACCGGTCACCCAGCTTCGCATCCACTGGATAGCCACGCCGTCCTTATCCAAAGGCTGGATGGAGATCGGTGTATTGGCAGGAGCCTTGAAGATCACGGAACCGTCTTCTTCGACAGGAACCGTCCCCAACATACGCTTGATATCCCAACCGGACTGGATTCCGTGCCAGTTATGGTCGAACGGGTCTTTACATACGCATATTCGTAAGCATGCAGACGCAGAGACTTGACCGTTCCGCGAGGAATACCTTTCAGGCCTTCTCCTTCGTAGATATCCTGAATAAAGAAGGTCGCTTCCTTTTCATTCAGTTTCACACGGTCGGGAATGGACGGAGGAGTCTTTGTCTTGCGCACCAGGATCGGGCTGATATAGCCTTCGCCTTCTGCCTGCATCAGACAGGTCACGTTGTCGTAGACGTCCACCAGATAGAGTCCCCACAAGGCATGCGGGTCCAACTTGGCTGCAACCAGGAAGTATTTGTCGTTCAGCGGAGTCGGTTTGATGAACTGCGGCCATACACCGTTTACCAGCTGGTCCTTGATTTCTTCTTTGATCGGACGGTTACGGTGAGGGATTTCCTGTACCATACCGGCTGTGCTCTTACGTCCCTTGGTCGGATCGAAGATGATCATACGGCCTGAACGTGCCACACCGTGGTGGCCGGAGATGATACCGACGAACGCCGAACCGTGGCCGGGCAACGGCTGCACGTCGAACGTACTGTTCGGGAACATCGCACCGCTACCGTAGAGGGCTTTGTTTTCCGTTCCGTCCGGGTTCATGTGCATTACGATACGGGAATAGTAGTGGGTCAGGTCGGTGTACTCCCAGCGGGTGTACATCACACGGCCGTTATTCATGATGACCGGATTCCAGTTGGCGTCCTGGTCGAATGTCAGGCGGCGCATGCTCTTGTCCTTCGGGTCATACAGCACCATGTTACCTACCGCATCGCTACCGTTCACACAAGGAACACCCTGGTAACCGATGTTGGAGATAGCGATCACACGACCGTCGGGCAGGTAAGTACCATCGTAGAACTCCAGATCCGGCTCGTCGTTTTCCACAAGCGGCTTGAAGCCTGTCCCATCCAGATTCACTTCATAGATGTTCCAGCGCTTGTCGTCCTGTGTCTGTGTGAACATCACACGGTCACCGTCCCAATGCAGTTTCAGGTCAGCGATGGAAGAACCGTTTTTCGGTTTGTAGACCTGACGCATCTGTATATCGCCACGCAGATTGGAGAGTTCGACGATCTCGCATCGAAGCCCTCACGACCGGCAGACTCCTGGTTACTCCAGTTATTGGCCTGAGTCCCCAAGGAAGGAGTCATGATCTGGTGTGCCTTCGAACCTACCTTGAAACGGGCTGCCACGATCTTGTCGGCATCCAGCAACGGGTTAGCCAGCAAGATGGCACGTTTGCATTCCAATGCTTTCTTGGCATCGGCGATAGCCTGTTCGTCACCGTTATAGATGCCTTTGAAACCTTTCTTTTCGAGCCGTACCAGTTCGTTCAGCATCGGTTCGTATTTGGCGGCGTCGTAGCCTTTCTGCTTTTTCATATCGCGAAAGCCAATTTGACAGCCTCGACGTTCAGCCATTCCAAATCGCTCTGAAGCGTGTACAGCTCCTGTACTTTCTCAACCAGTTCGAGATATTTGCGTATCTGTGTATTGAGATCTTTTTCGTTTGCGATCTGCTTTGCCACATTCGAATAGTAGGCTCCGTCCTTCAACCGGGCGATCGCATTATCCGCAGCCTGCTTTTCGACTGAGGCATCCGGGGTGATCAACCAGGTATCCAGGCCGTCCAGTACCGCACCCAGCATACCGATTTCTTCCGGATACTTGTTGTTCAATTCTTCCGCCACAAAGGTCGGAACCGTATTCAATGCCTGGAAAAACACACTTCCGCCACTTGAAGTATCATCGATACCGACTTCGGCTTCGAAGCGGACATACTGGCCACCCACCGGGTATACCAACGTGCCGTTCGCATGGCAGAACACACCGTGTTTGTATTCCTTTCCAGCAATAACGATCTCATGATCGTATGCATTCGTGTTCATCTTGGGTTTTGCCCAACCGGCAACACCGTATTCATAAGGAACTTCGTCCAACCATACGGCTGTACCATCGGCTTTGATCAAACGGGCATTCGCCCATACAGCCTGGTCGTAATCCGTACCATCGGGACCACCGGCCGTTACAAGCACCAGCTTATCCACGCCTTTCAAGTCTACCACGAAAGGTTCGGCTTTCGCCTTATGCTTCATCCAGGTAGAAACGATCGGCATTCCGGATTTCTTCAGCTTTGCCTGTAATTCCGTTTTAGCTTTGACTGAAGCATCAATCCACGTTTCCGCCTTCTTCTGCTTGGGGCCGGCAGACACCATAACAGAAGAGGACAGAAAGAGTGATACTAATAAATAGTATTTGTTCATGTAATAAATTATAAGGTGTTTATTACTTATTATAACGCAGCTTTCGTGTTGGTGAAGCGCAAGCCGTCATTATCGTGGTAGCATGCCCATTCATCAACAATAGCACCTTCAGGACCAGCCATCATAAAGTGGAATGTTTCCAGTTTTTTCAGGCGAAGAACATCACCTACATTCTGTACGACAAAATTTTTGCTCTTGATCGCACCGTGGGTAGCGGGGATAGCAGGAGCGTTCGGAGTCTCGTCGCCTACTTCAGAGAAGTTGTAAACCCATCCTTTTCTACCATCCAGGATTCATGTTTAGCCGGGAATTTGGTCTTTACATGCGCATGTTCGGGGATCATCTGTCCCGGAAGCAGGTAGATCGCGTGAGCGAAGTAGCCGTATTCAGGATCGTTGACCCAGAAAATACCACCCATACCCACGTTTTCAAAATCACCCAGACCGAAATCAGTCACCCACATGTCCTTAGCCATCAGTTCGGTGAAAGGAACACCGTAGAAAGCGAACATGTCTTTCATTGCTTCCATAGCAACATCCTGTTGGAACTTGCCGTCTTTGTAGAAGTCGGCATTCGTGTACTTCTTAGAATACTTCATTTCTTTATTAATTTTACAGTTAGCATTGTTGTTACATTCATTCTTGCAGTCGTTTCCGCACTGTTCGGTGCATTGTCCTTCGCCTGCCGCTGCGCAACAGGTAGCCTCGCCAGTAGATGTTTTGCCGTTACATGCAGCCATCGAAAGCAGGAGGGCTCCCATAGCGGCCGATTTCATAAGATTCTTTTTCATTTTTTCTCTTGTTTATTTAGTTAGTAATATTTGTTCTGTACCTATTTCCTACCGGAGAAACTTTGTTTCCATAGGGTGAAACGACTGTTTCCATACGAGGAAACTTTTGTTTGATGCCTATGAAACGTTTACTCGATGGCGATCCCTTCTATTTCGATCAATAACTCATCCCGCAAACGTCCGCCCACATATAAGATATGGGGATATTCAAATTATATCCTTCCAGCAGTTCGCGTGCCTCTTCATAGAAGGATTTCTCTTTCAGATAGACACGCAGCATTTTCAGTTTCGCCTTACCAATCAGCTGGCCGATGTTTTCCATCGTGATATGGAGCTGGCGTCCGAGCCCTACTCCAACCAGGCTTTCCTCCCCGCGGATAGCTGCCGTACCGGAAATATAAACGATCCGCCGGTCATCGAAAGTCATGCTTTTGGCCCGTTCGAACTTCGGAGTGGCTTTCTTCTGCTGGGCAGCTTCGAGGACCTGGTCCGAATAGGCGTGGGCGGCTATCTGCAATTTATTGTCGATCGGGGTGGCATAGCATTCGGGACGGGCGAACACGGCCGCATCCAAATCGACCAGTATGCCTCCCAAGTTGGCCCCGATACCGGTAGCAGCCGGATAACCGTTGCTCCAGTCCGTCTTTCCATAGAAATCGGCACGGGCGTTGTTGAACATCTGGTAATGCTGGTCCGGCCCGTCGAAGCGGGTGATCTGCTCGATGTAGTTCCACTGGCGGATGATGCAGTTTACGGGGAAGCCTTCCCGGCGCATCACCTCTCCCATCATGTGGAATACTTCGGCGGACTGCTGCTGGATACCGAAGTTTATCACATCCCCATGGAGGCCACCGGCAAAGAGGAAACGGCCATCGGCATTTTCCAGTACGACATACGGGAAGCCGCCGTGACGGCGGAAGGTGATATGATCGTCTTCGTCCGCTTTGTAGCTATGGACTTCCAAGATCAGTCCGGCATTCAGAGGTGGCTGGGAAACATAACTCAATACCGGTTCATGATTCCCATAAAACTTACGGATTTTCTCACGCAGCATGATGCGGCGGGAGACGTATTGTTCGTTGTCGTTCGGCATGCCGAAGAATGCCAAACGGAGAATCTGTTCGTCTTGAGGCAACTGTGCCAGCAGGGCGTCTACCATTTCACCGAAAGTAGCCAGTCCGGTCGTATAAATATTATAATGTATTTTATCGCAATAGTTCATAAAGAGTTCACATATTCGGTTAATGCTTCGATATCTTTCTCTGAAACTTCTTCTCGATGCCGTGTTTATGGACACTGAACACTTCCTTCATGGTAGCGGCACGTCCGTCGAACAAATAGGGAGCCGTACGCCACACTTCACGCAAAGTCGGAGTATCCCAACCTTTTTCGAACTCTATATCCTCACCTATGCGGTGGTATTTCATATCCGTATAATAAACACCGCTATGGCATTCCCCGCATTTCAGCTTTTCGAAAACCTTTTGCCCTTCCTTTGCCAAATCAGACAGCTCGCCATTCACCAAGTAAGGACTGGGCACGGGACGAAGTGATTTCAAATAGGCATCCACACAAACAGCATCTTCTTCCGAAACTTCAAAAAACTGGATGAAGTTGAATCCTGCCCGCACAGCCCGTTCCGCATGTTCACGGATACCGGAAATCATGTTGGGAGGAGTCACATGACTAAAGAGCATGCTCTTGCAGTTCTTGGAGTTGCCGACACCGTCGTTCATCAAGTCCCAGTTCATGCCATCCGTTCGTCCGTCTCCCGGATGGCAGCCATTACAACTCTGCCAATTCTGGAAGCAGTGCGAAGCATCGTTGAAGTAGCGTTCACCCTTGTTTTCAGCCGTTTCTTCACGTCCGGGATTCAGTTCGACAGACGTCACTTCGTTCGTATTGATATCCATGATGTTCAGGATATCGGCAAAGTAAGTCGGGATAATCAGCTTGTCACCGTTCAGGATCATATTGCGAGGACCGTTCCCCTCCAGCGGGATACGTTCGCGGAGGCCATACAAGAAAGTCAGGTCGTAGTCCAACACCGCCTTATTGGGATAGTTCAGGAATTTCTCCAACATCGCCTTATGGTCAATCACGCTGACCTCGTGCGTTCCCGAATGGGAGATGAAAACAGACTCGTCGTTGCAGGCAATGCTCCAGATACCGGCCGCACCCCGTTCGGTTCATCCACGACGATGGCTCCCAGGAACTCCTGCTTGTCGACATCGATCACGCTAAAAGCACTCGTGTTCATCCATCCCTGCTGCAATTGAGATGTAGGGACGGTGAAACGCCCCAAGTTGTGCGATACATATATATATTTGCCGTCGGGAGTTATACAGATTCCCCGAAGGCATTGCTTCCGTTTGCCAACTGGATGTCCTTCACCTTCGTGAAGCCATCCATTTCGATGACGGATACACAGGCGGCCACATAATCGAGATCAGCCCGCTGTGCAGGAAGGAAGTTCGTGACGAACATATATTTGCCGTCCTTGCTGAACACGGCGGACTTCGGTTCGCGTAATACCTTCACCGTACGCATCACCTTCCGCGCAACCGGATCGATTTCGGAGATCGTAGTCTGGAACTGGTTACATACATATATATGCTTCTTGTCCGGACCGAACATCGGATGACATGCTCCCGAACCGGTCGGAATAGAAGCCTCCACCCTGCCCGATTCGAGCGAGAGGATCTGTAAATGGCCTGTCGTTCCGAATGTAGTCACATATGCCTTGTCGCCATCCAAAAGGATACCCGTAGGCGCTTCGTCCATCGGGAAAGAACGCAACAATGTCTTGCCATCAGGCGAAAAAACATCCACCCGCTTTACTCCTTTATCTGTCATCAGCAACTCACCTTTGGCGTTCGCCACGACATCTGTCGGGAAGAACGGTGGGTTGCCTGCTGAAGCAAAGGAGATGCAACAGCAGGCAAAACAAGCCACCAGTGAGTTTTTAAACATGTATTTTCGTGTGTTCATGGTATATTATATTTTTTTTGCTTTACTATATCCCAACTCAAGAGAAATCGTCTGGGCCACTTTCCTTATACAGTCTGCCGAAACACGTACGACCTCTTTCGACAGCCGGTCCTTAGGGCCTGAAATCCAAATTGCCCCGCAAGGATAACCCGTATAATTAAAGATAGGCGCTCCGATGCAAATCACACCGTTCAGTTCTTCCTCATTATCCATGGCATAGCCCAATTTCCGGACCTTCTCAAGTTCCTCCAGATAAGCGTCACGTGTAGTAATAGTCCGGGCGTTGTAGCGTGTAAATTCCATATAAGACAAATACCGGTCCCGGACTGTATTCGGCAAATAAGCCATGATCGCCTTTCCCGGAGCCGAACAATGCAAATCGAAAGGTTTTCCCGGCGAGAGGATAAAACGGAACGTATGATGTCCCTGCGCCTGCTCGATAAAGATACCTTTCCGGTCCCCCAGCACGCCGAAGCATGCCGTCTCTTTCACTTGGTCGCGCAAATCGCGCAAACGAGGCAAAACAGTTTCCAGCAAATTGTGTTCATTCAACGATCTGAATCCCAAAGTTAGTAATTTACGGGATAACTTGTACCTTTTTGTGTCTTCATTATAGATCAAATAATCCAGACGGACCAACGTATTTAAAATACGGTAGGCCGTAGTCTGTGAAATATCAAGGGCGGACTTGATATCCTGAAGCGTCTCACCCTGGGTGTGAAGCGACAAGTACTCAAGTACAGCGATCCCTTTTTCGAGATTCGGAACCTTGTAGTTCTCTTCTGCTTTTTCCATATTTGGAATAACGCTTTCCATATTTGAAATATTGTTTCAGATTTGAATCAAATATAAAAGAGAGCGCATAAATGCAAGCAGGATGTTTGTAAAAATTAGTTAAGTATGTCGTAAAACACATTATAGTTGAAAGGTGAAAGTGAAAATGCAAATAGCAACGCGAAGCAACTTTCAACTCTTCTTGTAGCTGACGATGGCCAGTATGTTAAAGAACACTACGAACAGGTAAATGATCCCCCTATTGCCTACTGACATCAACCCATATACAAGCCAGGCGATACAGGTACCTGTCGTGAGCAGGATAAAACCAATAATCCAATAATGTTCCAATATGTCTGACACACGCATCAAAAGCAATATAAAAAAACAGGAGCGCAACAGCTACACTCCTGTTTTAATATCTTTTAGAGATAAACCAAATCTTACTTATCTATTGTACGGGCGGGAACACCTTCGAAAGTCATTTTAACAGGATTTATAAATCCGTTCTCATCGAAAGTCATCCGGTCGATACAAGTCACACGGTGGTCGCGAGTATTGTCGTTCAGCGGGCGGCGATGGTAGACGATATAATAATCTTCAGTATTCGGAACATGCAATACGGAATGATGCCCAGCTCCTCGCGCGATTGTCGAATCCTGCTGGAGAATCGTGGCGATACGGTTGAAAGGTCCGAAAGGCGAATCGGCAATCGCATAAGCGACACAATAATCGGGACCTGTCCAACCCCCTTCGCTCCACATAAAATAGTACTTCCCGTTCTTCTTGAACATGAACGGACCTTCCACATATTTATCCGGTGTCACTTCCTTGTAGACCGCCCCGTCTTCAAAAGGAACCAACCCGGTGAAATCGTCGTTCAGGCGAACGACATTACAATGTCCCCAACCGCCGTAATACATATAGTAACGGCCATCATCGTCACGGAAAACGAACTGGTCGATCGGCTGTGCCCCGTTTACGATCTCGTTGATAAGCGGTTTGCCTAACAGGTCCTTATACGGACCTTCCGGGCGGTCGCTGACGGCAACCCCGATTCCTCCTACTTCACCTTCATGCACGTCGTTGGCCCCGAAGAAAAAATAATATTTGCCATCCTTATGGATGATAGACGGCGCCCACATGGCTTTCTTCGCCCATTTCACGGCGGAGGTATCGAGCACAGACGAATGTTTCGTCCAGTTCACCAAATCCTTGGATGAAAAACAGTCGAAATAAGTCTGCTTCTCATACGCATCGCTCCAGGTCGGGAAAACCCAATAGGTATCACCATAAATGATCCCTTCCGGATCGGCATACCAGCCCTCGAATATCGGATTACCACTGGTCACGACATCAGCAACAGCCTTCTGTTGCTGTTTCGGCTGTCCGCACGAAACCAATGCGGCAGCACACAATAGCACATATAAACTTTTTTTCATTTATGAGTTAGATTTTTTCTGTTCCATATTCTTAGCCAACCCCCCTTCGGATGTTTCCTTATAGAGACTCGGCAGGTCGTTTCCGGTCTGACGCATCACTTCCACCACCTGGTCGAAACTTACCCGGTGCTTGCCATCGGAGAAATTGGAGAAGGTGTTCGCATCCAGCGCACGGGCTGCCGCAAAGGCATTGCGTTCGATACAAGGAATCTGTACCAACGCAAACCGGGTCGCAAGTCAGTCCCAAGTGATGCTCCAGCCCCATCTCGCCGCATACTCGATCTGTGCAGGCGTCCCCCCGAACAACTGACTGGCCGCAGCAGCAGCCATCGCACAAGCCACACCGACCTCTCCCTGGCATCCTACCTCGGCCCCGGAAACGGATGCATTCGTACGGACCACATTACCGAACAACCCGGCTGTCGCCAACGCACGCAAGATACGGGAGTCACGGAAGTCGCGGGACTCTTTCAGATGGTAAAGCACAGCCGGCATGACACCGCACGAACCGCAGGTCGGGGCCGTCACGATCTTGCCTCCGCAAGCGTTCTCCTCGGAAACGGCCAGAGCATACGCATAGACCATCCCACGGCTTTTGATACTGCTGCCGTAACCTTTGGCACGGATCATATAGTCGGATGCCTTACGCCGGATTCCCAGACCGCCGGGCAAGATGCCTTCGGCTTCGAGGCCGTTACGGACTGCTTGTTGCATCACTTCCCATACTTCGGCCAGATAGTCCCATATCTGCGGACCTTCGCACTGTTCGACATATTCCCAGTAGGAATGGCCGGTTTTTTCACACCAGGCCTGTATATCCTTGATAGTATGCATTTCGTAAACCTGGCCCTGCGTCAACTCGTTGTAGGTTTCGTTTGCCAACGTCCCTCCCCCGATACTGTAAATCGTCCAGTTATCCAGTTCCTCTCCGCTTTCGTCAAACGACTGGAAGAGGATGCCGTTCGGATGAAAAGGAGGAACACCTTCGGTTCCCAAGTGATATTGGTCTTGGCCACCGGCTCAACACTTCGAGAATTGCCGCATCCGTCATGTGGCCTTTGCCTGTAGCCGCCAGGTCCCATAGAGCGTAACATTAAAACGTACGGCTCCCCGATTACGTTCCAGGAACATCCGGGCAGCACGCATCGGCCCCATTGTGTGGCTACTGGACGGCCCGTGACCGATCCTGTATATTTGCTTGATCGATTCCATTGTTTTGAGATTTATGAGTTATCATTTGTAATTTATGATTTATAGTTTATGCATTGATGATAAATTATAAATCTTTTCACACTTTCAAAAATATATTCCGCTTATAAAGCAGCCACAAAATTACATAAATAATCAATGCGTTCGACGCTGCAATCAAAGCCGGATAATAATTTCCTGTATATTGTTCGAGGCCATGAAAAAGAGAAGTTCCTATACATCTGAAACTAATCACGTTAGCCAGCATATAGCCACGATCGAATTCATGCCGTAGACTTTCAACCAAGTCAGGTTCTTCCGGTGTCCCTTATAATCGATCCAATAATAGAACAAGCCCATCAACAGGAAACAATAGCCGCTGCTGACCAACACCATCGAGCTCGTCCATATCTTCTTGATCACCGGCAACTGCAAGCCCCACAGCCAGCCCAGCGCAACCATTATCACACCGATTCCTAACAGCCATTGCCATTTGTGCTTCCGGTCCATTCCGCTCTTCAAGATATGCCCGGCAAAAACTCCGGTCAGCACCGTCACGCCAAAGTTCAGGCTGCTTAATATCCAGGTATAACGATAAGATTCGGCAAATACGATCTGTCCGTTCTCCACAACAGCAGCATCGCGGAATCGTCCCAGGACCGTACGGTCCACCCATTCCGCCAGGTTACCGTCCGGCGTGTAGTTGCCACCTCCATAACCATCGACCGTAATAAATTGCATGGCTCCCCAATAGGCTAACAACAAGGCGACCGCCGTCCCGATCTGCACGGACAGACGCACATGCAGGAACAGCATTGCCGAAATCAGATAGCCCATCGCAATTGCCTGCAATGTGTTCGAATAAAGATAAATCCGGTCCGGGTCCAATCCTAAAAGATTTCCCTGGCACATCATACCGAAGATCCAGAGCAAGGCCACCCGCTTGACGATACGACGGTAGACCGCCCATTTATCCGGCATCACTTTATATCGGAAAAGGGCGAACGGCATCGACACGCCCGCCATAAACATGAAGAGCGGCATCACCAAGTCCCACGAAGAGAACCCCTCCCACTGCACATGCGAGAAGCACCACAAAAAATCGTTATACCAAGGCGCATCTATCGCACGTCCGAGAGGATGCAGAACCCCTTCCAGCGCCACCAGGCAAAACAAATCGAAGCCACGTAACACGTCGAGCGACTCCAGGCGTTGATAAGATGGTTTCATGATGATTTATGATTTATGATTTATGATTTATGATTTGTATAAAAAAAGATTTCAGATTTATGTTTAATGTTATGTTTTCTGGTCATAAATCTGAAATCACAAATTTCTTCACACTTTCAGGAAAATTCGTTGACGGTACAGGAAGTACAGGAATCCCCAGCAAACGGCAATGTAGCCGATCGAACTGGCTAAAGGCTGCGCGGCTTCCGGCATCCATCCGACAAGTCCGCCAAACAGACCTTGGGATGTATAAGAGAAATCGATGAATTTTTGCGCCAAATAGATCGTAATCGAATTAACCCCGATCACCTGGAAGAAGAAAGTCCATTTCCGCCATCCCAACACATCGACAATGTAATAAAACAGGGCGAACATCCAAACCGAATAGGCTCCGACAACGCAGACAAACGAACTGCTCCACAGCTTTTTGTTGATCGGGAACACCAAACTCCACAACACCCCCACCAATAGTAACAGCACACCGGCCAACACCAAGCCTGCCACCTTCCGCTTGTCCGTCAATCCCTCTTTACGCAACTTGATAAACTCGCCCGTAAACATTCCCAACATAGCCGTCACAATCCCCGGCAACGTGGACAACAATCCTTCCGGGTCAAAAAATCCTTGATGCAAACGCCCCGGCAACAACAAACGGTCCACATAGCCGACCCAGTTGCCTTCCAGCGTGAATGGTCCGACCTCCGCACCCGGCACAGGGATAAAAGCTATCCAAACCCAATAGCCGACCAAGATCGTCCCGGCTATCCACGCCCTGACTGAAGTCCGGAAATGCACGAACAGCAAGGCGGCAAACATCCATCCCAACCCAATACGCGCCAAGACGCTGGCGCAACGAAGGTTCGCAAAGTCAAACTGTAGCAATCCGTTATAGACACATCCCAGCAACACCAGCGTAATTCCTCTGCGGACAATCCTTTTATAGATATCCGACTCGCTCTTCCCCTGTTCGCGCTGCTTTTCCAACGAGAACGGAAACGAGATGCCGGCAATGAACAGAAACAGCGGGAAAATCGTGTCGTGGTGTGTCAACCCGTCCCACTCCACATGATCCATCTGTCCACCTATCGCCTGAAAAAAAGAATTCGGAAACAACGTTGCCAACGCAACGAAAAGAGAAGCCCCTCCCATAATAAAGAACATATCAAACCCCCTCAGGCATCCAGCGACAGCAGTCGCCGGGACTGTTTTTGTTTTTCCATATTACATATACCTAAATTACTATTAGAGTTTATACAGAATAGGAAACGGGATTATTGAAAATCAGTATCCTAAAACCTTATTCGATATATTGTCTATTGAACATAAAAATCATTCACAATATGCAATGTGTTTCGTGCACGAGTCATAGCCGTATACAGCCATTGATAAGTAGCCACATTCGGTTCTCTGGCAATCCGCCTCGGAATATCTAAATAAACTTCTTCCCATTCCCCGCCTTGTGCTTTATGGCAAGTCAATACATAGCCAAAAACTGCACGAAGCGCATTCAGATAAGGGTCTGTTAACATCGCCTTTTTAAACGCTTCACTTTTTTGCCTGATCCCTTTTTCTTTCATTCGGATAAAGAAATCGATAAATAGTTCTTTCTGTTGCGTCTGCGTTAAATTGATCATCGAACCATATACAATATCTACTATCATCAACTGGGAATAGTTTTTACCCGTAAACAGTTCTTCAACTTCCACATAGACAAAAGTCAAGCCGGCTCTTTCTCTTCTCTTCCCAATATCTTTTATCTTGACCATATCCCCATTCATCAGACCAGAAATATAGTTATTCTGCGTAACAAGCAGCAAATCCCCTATCTCTATTTGTGGAGAATGAAAACCCAAAACAGGTCTGATGATATTAGTCAGCTCTGCACAAGCTTTGTTGGACTGTGTGAGCATAGTTACCGCATTATATCCTTTCTCCTTAACACCATTGATATAAGCGCCTAACAGATTATATTGGGATGGATACAAATGAATATGTTGATACCCACGCAAAGGGAATCTTCCCCACGTACATACCGGCGGATGCATATACAAGTTACGCATTTTTTGGGCCGACAAAATCAAATCGTTTTCGCTATTTTGACGTACGATTTCCGTCAACTCCATCTTTTCAACTGCTATCTTATACACTTCTCGAATATACTCGGAGGACAAAGCCGGGAAATTTTCTTGCAATATGGGAGATAATTGACAGACGTCACCGACGAAAATAAATTTTCCTTTGGGGTCAAAAGCCAACAAATCCGCCAATAACCGTCCGCTTCCAAAATAAGCTTGAGTCGCATTTTTATCCATGACATCCGAAATCATGGAAGATTCGTCTACAATATAATACCTCGACTCACCCGGATAATCTTCAACCGGCGTTAATAAAAAGTTCAACAACAGCTGTCCGGATTTATCCACTCCGCTCTTTTCACGTTGCTCCACCAAGTTTTCCATATTCTGATTCAAGTCATCAAACGTATAAATCAGACTATGTATCGTAGACGCAAGATGTCCTGTCACATTCGACAAGATCTTAGCAGCTCTGCCTGTCGAAGCCAATAAAGAGAAAGGCAGGTTACGCCGTTCCAGTTCCTTTATGAATACCTTCATCATAGTAGTCTTTCCGGTACCGGCATATCCACACAGGATAAATATTTTCGTCACCTTGTCGCGAATAAATCCGATCAAAGCCTCCAATACCTGCTGTTGACTACCTGTCAATACCAACTCCTTATTTTTCATTTTTTTAGGCTCCATACCTCCTGAATCGAATAAAATTAAAGAATACCTCTTTATGTCCCGATCCCTCTTCTCGAACAATCCTCTCCGATGTCGAAGCGACACAAAACAAATCCTGCCTGTTGCAACCGACAGATCAACGCAAACGAAAAACACATCTCCCCCATCACATGAAACACATCGTGAAGCGGATCATATTGCGAAATAATATCACTTGCATATGCTGCCACCAACGCAGCGATATCACTTTCACTCGCTGTCGCCGGAACAACAGGAAAAGGCATGTCAACAATATCGTCACCATATTGCCGAGCTGCGTCCAATTGCCCAGCAGACCAAGCAGAAGTAGGATGGTTTGATAAATTTATAAACATCAGTCCTTTGCTTTTCCTCTTATCTGATTCATAAAATCCTCCATACGAGAGGGAGACTCTACATCTTCTCTGCATTTATATGATATTCCCATATTCTTTGCAGTATTTTTCAAGTTTTCATCTTCTGGCGCTAATGAGCAAATAAACGTAGTTGCAGATAATCCCAATACTGCTTCTTTTATTGCAGTTGCCTTATACACTGTTTCATTAAACATCCCTTGGCTCAAAATACCTGTTTTACATTCTATTACAAACAGTTTATTTCCGGAAACAAAAACTACATCCAAATCATTCTGATTTGTATTTTCCGTTCTTTTAATCAAGACACCTAATTTTATATCTTGTGGTGTTATATATCTTTTATTTTATAATAAATATACTCTTCAAACCAACCCCCGGTTAAATACTCAATTTCGTTTCGTTTTAGAAAACCTTTTTCTGCAACACGAAAATCAACATTACTCAAAAATTCGTTAAGTCTTTCTATTCTAGGTCTCTTAGCTGTATGGATAGATGTTTCAATACTTGCAATAGCAATCCTTTTTTTATCCCGATAAGAGCGCAGCAGATTCATAACCTCATAATCTAACGAACCTTTCACAAATCTCTCGAAAAAATAATCGCAATAAGCTTCATCTGTGCTTACTGCTTTTTCCATAAAGGATACATTATAATTAGAGAGATACTCTTGTATCGTTAATCTATACATTAAAGGTATCGAAGTATTTCGAGAAGGTTCTAATATAACATTTTTGGGATAAGGAATATAACAAAACGAACTATTGAAACTTTCAAAAACATGCTGAACCAATAAACTCATGTATTTTGTTCCGCCAGTCAGATTTACGATATAA
>ENA-OQCE01000400-OQCE01000400.1-human-gut-metagenome-genome-assembly--contig:-NODE-400-length-21037-cov-2.898565_pt1 | contig 21037 bp, 28 predicted proteins | sample MGYA00242495_ERZ504572 | MGnify/ENA primary metagenome ERZ504572 (study PRJEB26092, sample SAMD00036228) | human gut metagenome | host: Homo sapiens | study: EMG produced TPA metagenomics assembly of...
GTTTGATCACTTTAATTGTAGAGGATTTGAGTGCATATGCCTATTTTTTTATTGAAAAAAAAGTAGGCGCTGAGAGGACACGCATCTGGACGGTCACTTTAGCGCCCCAAAATAAATTATAGAACCTCTTTTTCCGGCTTCCTGCAAGGGACCTTGTGAGCCCATAGGGCGGTGTCTTCTTCTTTATGAATCAGCCGTTTGGACTGTAAAATCCGTTTGCATGAAGTTCGCCCTTTATTATATAATGGTGAACATAATCTCGGAAGGAAGTGGCGCTGTGCAGATCAACTGGTACATCTTGATTGCCCTGGTCCTTTATTTTGCCATTCTTGTGACCATTGGGCTTGTAACATTTAAAAAAGATGAGGATATGGAAGGCTACGCCTTAGGCGGACGGGCCCTGGGCCCTTGGGTTACCTCCATGAGTGCGGAAGCCTCGGATATGAGCGGCTGGATGCTCATGGGACTGCCTGGCTATGCCTATATGGCGGGCATTTCTGCTTTTTGGATTGCCATTGGTCTCATCTTAGGCACTTGGGCCAATTGGGCCGTGACAGCAAGGCGGCTGCGTGTCTTTACCCAGGTCATGAATAACTCCATTACGCTTCCGGAGTATTTTGACAACCGTTTCATGGATACCAAAAAGAGCCTGCGTATTGCGTCAGCCTTCTTCATTTTCATCTTCTTTTTGATCTACACTTCGTCAAGCTTTGTTGCTGGCGGCAAACTCTTTAACACGGCCTTTGGAATGGATTATCACACAGCGCTGTTTTTGACGGCCGGCATCGTGGTCTTTTACACCTTGATGGGAGGTTTTGCGGCCGTCTGCTGGACGGACCTGTTCCAAGGCTTTCTCATGTTCTTTTCCATTCTAATCGTGCCTGTAACAGCTATGTATTACATTGGCGGCGTGGGGCCTACCATAACCCGCCTTAATGCCATCAGTCAAACTACTTTAGCATGATTGAAGGGGCCGATGGCAGTGTACTCAGTTTGACGGCCATCGTTTCCCTTGTGGGCTGGGGCTTGGGCTACTTTGGACAGCCCCATATCCTGGTCCGTTTCATGGCCATCCGTTCTTCCAAGAACATCAAACAGGCCACCCACATCGCCGTGACCTGGGTCGTCGTTTCCCTTGCTATGGCTGTCCTCGTAGGTCTCACAGCCGCGTCGAACTGGGGGACAGCCTCAAGGGCAGTGCGGCTGAAACGGTATTTATGCACATGAGCGGCCGTTATTTCCATCCCTTTATTGCGGGAATCATCACGTCGGGTATCCTGGGCGCTATCATGAGCACTTCGGATAGTCAGCTCCTTGTTGCCGCCTCAAGCTTTACGACGGATTTCTATAAGATTCTCATCCATAAGAAGGCTACGGCGAAGGAACTTGTCATGGTAAGCCGTATTATGATTGTTGTTGTCTCCGTCCTGTCCCTGATCCTTGCCCTGGATCCAAACAGCATGATTCTCACCATTGTGTCCTATGCCTGGGCCGGCTTTGGTTCTGCCTTTGGACCGCTGGTCATTCTTTCCCTTTACTGGCGCCGTATGACAACAAAGGGTGCCCTGGCAGGAATTATTGTCGGCGGGTCGACCGTCCTTATCTGGAAAAATTTCTTTGCCTCCACGGGCCTTTATGAAATCATCCCTGGTTTCATTCTTTCCCTTGCTGCCATTGTTGTGGTGAGCCTTCTTGACCGGGAACCGCCCAAGGAAATGACTGATCATTACGATGAAGCGGTAAGGACCCTTCAAAATGAAGCTTGACACGATAGACTGTGAAAAATGAGCGATTCATTTTTCGCAGTCTTTTTTATGCATGATTCTAAAAAACGTGAGGAAGAAACGCGTCTGCAGCAACACATTTACCGCAATGTGGCAATCAGTCCCAGGCCAAATACAAGAGATGGCAGTTTTTGCATCACTGCGTCACAGCATTAAAGCAATCCGCTTTTTTGACTGACCAAAAAAACGGGAGGGCCCCCTTGTTTCTCGGCCCTATTTATATTATAATGTCATATATTTGTGATTTTTGGGTTGGCTAGGACCGGCAGGATAGTAGCTCATCCGTTCCTGTACGGACAAGCCGCCCGTAACAAGCTGGAACAGGGTACCCCTCGCAGTCAGGAATCCCTTCCCACCTATGGGAACACGCAGTCATATATGGAGTTTTTTGAGGGCTTGCTCTTGCTAGCGCTGGACCCAGCACCGGCACAAGGGAGCAATCCCTCTACTTTGTTTGTAGGAAAGAGGAGGCATCATGGTTCCTGTCAAGGTGACGATTGTCAGCTGGAACAAAAATGATCCAGAAGGGCCGTCCACGTTCATTGCCTTCGGGAAGATGACCGAAAAGGGCGGCGTGACCTATGTCCGTTATGAAGAAAGCAAGCTGACGGGCATGGATAAAACGACAACGACCTTGAAATGGTCAGAACAGGCGCTGACTATCATTCGCCATGGCCGTTTTGAGCACAGACAGCATTATGAACGAGGCCGCAATACGCTGTTTCAATATCGGACACCGTATTTTTCCCTGCCCATGTGCGTCTTCACCCGTCAGTTGGAAATGAAGCGGGGAGAGGGACGATGGGACCTGACCTTGGAATATGATATGGAAATCGACCGCCAGCCGAATGGATCCCTTCGGCTATCGATTGTTGTTGAGGAGGAACATAAGAGTGGACATCAAGAAAGTACTCACTGAGCCGTCAGCGAAGCGGTCCAAAAGGCCATCCAGGCCGGCACCTTGAAAGAAGGGAAAATGGTTCCCCTGGTCTTTACGGTACCGCCCCAAAAAGCTTTTGGCGATTTTGCAACAAATTTTGCCCTTCAGGCAGCCCGCAATTTTCATTGCCCGCCCCGCGTGATTGCTGACGCTGTCGTAAAATACCTGGACTGCAGTGCCGTCGAAAAGATGGAAGTGGCCGGTCCGGGCTTCCTCAATTTCTATTTGAAATCAGACTGGCTCTATGAAGGGCTCGCAAGGATCCTTGAAAAAGGGGAGAGCTATGGGAACCTTCCCAAAAAGGCTGGTGAAAAGATCCAAATCGAATTTGTGAGTGCTAACCCGACGGGCCCCCTTCATGTGGGGCATGGCCGTGGGGCCGCTGTTGGGTCGAGCCTGGCTAACCTTATGCTTGCTGCCGGTTACGATGTGACGAGGGAATACTTAATCAATGACGCAGGCAACCAGATGCATAACCTGGCCCTTTCCGTCAATGCTCGCTACTTGGAGCTTTTTGGAAAAGAAGTGTCTTTCCCGGAAAATGGCTACCATGGAGAAGATATCATCGTCACAGCCCGGCGCATCAAAGAAAAATATGGCGATAAGTTCCTTCATATGGAAGAAACAGAGCGTCTTTCCGCTTTCCAGACTCTTGCCAAGGATGAAAAGCTTGCAGCCTTGCGGGAAGATCTGGAGGCCTTTAACTGCAAGTTTGATGTGTGGTTCAGCGAACAGAGCCTTCACGACGCGGGTAAGATCAAGGAAGCCGTGGATACCCTCCAGAAAAAGGACTACGTCTACGAAAAAGGCGGTGCCTCTGGTTCCGTTCCACTAAGTTCGGGGATGATAAGGATCGTGTTGTCATTCGTGACAACGGGGTGTCGACCTATTTTGCCGCCGATATTGCCTATCATCAAAATAAATTTCAGCGGGGGTTTGACCGTATCATCAACTTATGGGGAGCCGATCATCACGGCTATATCACCCGCGTGAAAGCGGCCATGGAAGCCTTGGGGTACGATCCAAGCCATTTGGAGATTCTCATCCTTCAAATGGTCAGCCTCTATCGCAATGGCGAACTGGTCAAGATGAGCAAGCGGACGGGCAAGGCCGTCACACTCAATGAGCTTATTGAAGAAGTCGGAACGGATGCTGCACGCTATTTCTTCATCATGCGCAGCATGGACAGTCAGCTTGACTTTGACCTGACTTTGGCAACGGAACATTCCAATGATAACCCGGTGTACTATGTACAGTATGCCCATGCCCGTATCTGCAGCATCTTGAAGCAGATGGAAGAGGAACACATTGCCCTCGATCCTCACTGTGACCTGTCAGTTCTTGGGGAACCAGTGGAAATCGACCTCATCAAGAAACTGGGTGACTATGAGGATTTGGTGGAAACGGCAGCGGCTGAACGGGCACCCCATAAGATTGCCCATTACGTCTATGAACTTGCCGGTATTTTCCATTCGTTTTATAATCAGTGCCGCGTGCTGGGCGTCGATCCAAAACTTCAGCAGGCTCGTTTGGCCCTTATTATGGCCACGCGCCATACGCTGCGCCATGGTTTGATGATTCTCGGTGTTTCCGCACCGGACCATATGTAATTTTTCTATAGCAACAACAGATAAGGGAGGAAAAACATGACCAAGTATATTTTCGTAACGGGCGGTGTTGTTTCGTCTTTGGGTAAGGGCATCACGGCAGCGTCCTTGGGCCGTCTCCTCAAGAGCCGCGGCTATAGGGTAACGATCCAGAAATTCGATCCTTACATCAATATCGATCCCGGTACGATGAGCCCGTATCAGCACGGTGAAGTTTTCGTCACCGATGACGGCGCGGAGACGGACCTTGACCTGGGCCATTATGAACGTTTCATCGATATCAACTTGACTCGCAACTCCAACGTTACGGCTGGCCGGATCTACCAATCTGTTATCGACAAGGAACGTCGCGGTGATTATCTGGGCCGTACGGTACAGGTCATTCCTCACATTACCAACGAGATCAAGGAACGGGTCTACCGCGTAGGCCGCGAAGAAAATGCGGATTTTGTCATTACGGAAATTGGCGGGACTGTAGGGGATATTGAAAGTGAACCCTTCCTTGAAGCCATTCGCCAAGTCAAGAAGGATGTACCCCGCAATGACTGCCTCTACATCCATGTCACCTTGGTTCCTTATATTGCTGCTGCCGGCGAACTGAAGACCAAACCGACCCAGCACAGCGTAAAGGAACTGCGCAGCATCGGCATCACCCCGGATATCCTCGTCTGCCGCAGTGAGCATGAAGTCAGCAAGGAAATGCGCGAAAAGATTGCCATGTTCTGCGATGTGGATACGGATGCTGTCTTCCAAGCCCTGACGGCAAAGAGCATCTATGAAGTGCCTCTCCTGCTCCAGGAACAGGGCATGGACAAGGTCGTCCTCAAGAAACTCAACATGGAAGACCGTCCCTGCGACATGAAGGAATGGAAGGACATGGTCGACAAGATCATGGCCCCCCACAAGGACAAGACGAAAATCGGCGTCGTAGGAAAATACGTCGAACTGCCCGATGCTTACATCAGTATCGTCGAAGCCTTGAAGCATGCCAGCTTCTACAACCATGCCGATGTGGAAATCGAATACATCAATGCGGTTGATGTGGAAAGCCCGGAAGCAAATCTTGACGAAATCTTCAAGGGCATTGATGGGATCCTTATCCCCGGCGGCTTTGGTGACCGCGGAATTGAGGGCATGATTCGTTCTGCCCAGTATGCCCGGGAACACAAGATTCCTTTCTTTGGTATCTGCCTTGGCATGCAGTGCGCTGTCATCGAATATGCTCGCAACGTATGCGGTATGAAGAAGGCCAACAGCACGGAATTTGATGAAGCTACGCCGTATCCTGTGATTTACCTCATGCCGGAACAGATGAGCGTTGAAATCAAGGGTGGAACCATGCGTCTTGGGAAGTACCCCTGTAAGCTCATTGCCGGCAGCCATGCCGAAGAAGCTTATGGAACCGACCTCATCAGCGAACGCCATCGTCATCGCTATGAAGTCAACAACGACCTTAAGGAAGAACTCTTCTCCCATGGACTGGTTCAGGCTGGGACGTTGCCTAACGGCAAACTGACGGAAATTGTCGAACTGCCGGAAAGCGAACATCCTTGGTATGTTGGGGTCCAGTTCCATCCGGAACTGAAATCCCGTCCGACCAATCCGCATCCGCTGTTTAAAGCGTTCATTGCGGCTGCCTTGAAAAACCAGAAGCATTGAGTTTATGACAGAAGCAGGAAAATCCTTTCCTGCCCTCCTGTTGTGATAAGAGGGGATGCGGCAGGCTGCACCCCATGAAGCAGGTTCCCTCATAAGGAGGGAGACGGCTGGCAGATGTTAGAAAATCCAGCCCAACAAGATAATGGAGGCGTAATGATGAACAGAGAATTATCCATGGAATTTGTACGCGTAACGGAAGCTGCAGCCATTGCGAGCGCCAGAGGCGTTGGCCGTGGGGATAAAAACGGCATTGACCAACTGGCCGTCGATGCTATGCGCAAGATGTTTGATACGGTAAACATCAGTGGGACCGTCGTCATCGGCGAAGGCGAAATGGACGAGGCTCCGATGCTCTACATTGGGGAACATGTCGGTGCCGGCGGCCCTGAAGTGGATATCGCTGTCGACCCTGTTGAAGGCACGAACCTTGTTGCTAAAGGACAGCCCGGTGCCATTGCCGTTATTGCGATTGCTCCGAAAGGATGCCTGCTCCATGCGCCTGATATGTACATGGACAAGATTGCTGTCGGTCCCCGTGCCAAAGGCTGCATCAACATCGATGATCCCGTTTCCGCTAACCTCGAACGGGTTGCCAAGGCCCTGAATCGCGGAGTCGGTGACCTTACGGTTGTTGCCCTTGACCGTCCACGTCATCGCAAGATCATTGAAGAAGTGAGGGCAGCTGGCGCTCGGATCCGTCTTATCAGCGATGGGGACGTCGATCCAATTATCAATGCAGGAATCGAAGGAACCGGTATCCATATGTACATCGGTCGCGGCGGTGCCCCGGAAGGTGTTCTTGCTGCAGCTGGACTCAAATGCTTGGGTGGCGATATGCAGGCCCGCCTCTGCCCGGAAAATGAAGAACAGGAAGAACGCTGCCATAAGATGGGCATTTCCGATGTGAAGCAAATCCTCACCATTGATGATCTGGTAAAGGGTGATGACGTTATGTTCACCGCTTCAGGAATCACGAACTGTGATCTGCTCCACGGCGTCAACTTCTTCGGAAACGGCGCTCGTACCCATACGATTTCCATGCGCTATGCAACGGGCACGGTCCGTTTCGTTGATGCTGTCCACACCTTTGATCGCAGCAACATCAATATCAAACTGTAATCTTATAGGAAATCCAGAAGCGGGAGCGGCATCTCATGACCCTGTCATGCGGTGCGGCCCCGCTTTGTTTTGATTCCTTGTTTTGTGTAGGAAATGGATAGCAAACATGATGAATGAATTGATCCGCCTATTAGGGCGGGAAAAGACAACAAAAGAAGGAATCCAAGCTTGGCAAAAGGCCTCAGGCCCTTTGACAGTGACCGGCCTGTCAGGATCCATCAAAGCCGGCTTTTTGTGCGCTCTTCAAACCTTTGGTAAGGCCTCGGATCCGTTGATCATCCTGACCCCTCGAAGGGAAGACGTGCGTCTTTTGCGCCGTGAACTGACCCCGTTCTATCCGGATCAGGCCATGCGTGAACTTTATCCGCTTGGACTCATCCATGGTGAAATCGATACACGCAATGAAGAGGTCATGGCAGAACGGGCAGCTGCCTTGAGATGATTCTCAAAAAAGAAGCCGCCATCATCTTTGTCACGGCAGAAGCTGCCATCCAGAAACTGCCAAGCTGATGGCCTTCTGCGGGACAGCATCACCTTGACCCATGGGGATGAAAAAAATCGTGACAAGCTCATAGAGCGCCTAGTTAAAGAGGGATATGAACGCACGGATCAAGTCGAAACCTTGGGCCAATTTTCCGTTCGCGGTGACATCCTTGACATTTTTCCCATTAATGCCAAGGATCCGGTCCGGATTGAATGGTTTGATGAAACCATCGACGCCATCCGCCGTTTTTCCTTGGAGGACCAGCGCAGCATCGGCGGCCTCACAAAGGTTGATATCATGCCCATTGCTTCTGGCGAAAAGGAAGCGGAATCCAGCTTGCTTGATTACGTATCGCCTGACCAGCTTCTTGTCCTTGATGAAGCTTCCGCGTTTTTTGAGGAAGCCAAGAAATCCTATCTTGACAACCGGGAATTCAAGGATCAGCTGTTTTCGGAAAAGGAACTGCTGGAGCGCTCCCAAAAGAGTCATCTCCTTGTTGTGAGCGCCCTTTCCCAGCCCCTTTATCAGGCCTATCCCAGACTTGCCATCAAGGTGCGCGCTGCGGCGCCTTATAACCGCAGCTGGGATCTTCTCATCAAGGATCTCAAAGGATGGATCAAAGAAGGCATCCATCCCCTCATCATGATGGGAACCCGGGACAAAGCGTTTGGGACGGCCCAACATCTTCAAAATGAAGGGCTCCCCATGACCTTTGTCCAAAAAGGCAGCCTCATCCCGGAAAAGGGAGGAGCCGTCTTTGAGGGTGGCCTGTCCCATGGATTTCATTTCTGGGATGAGAACTGGCTCCTGCTAACGGAAGCCGATATCTTCGGTTCCCGCAAAGAGCGGCGGCAGAAGAAAAAAAATTCGCGGTGCCGGTCCCGCCTTGACTTATTTTACGGATATCAAGGCAGGCGACTATGTCGTCCATGATACACAGGGCATAGGCCGCTATTTAGGGGTCGAGACCATTGTTATAGATGGCATCCATCGGGATTACCTTAAGCTCCAATATGCCCAGGGTGACAAACTTCATGTGCCTGTTGAACAGGTAGGGCTCCTCCATAAATACATCGGCAGCGAAGGAACGCCGCCACGCTTATCCCGTATGGCCGCTCTGATTGGCAAAAAGCAAGAAAAAGGCCCAAAAAGCTATCACCATCCTTGCTTCGGAGCTCCTGCGCCTTTATGCCCAGCGAAAGATTACGCCGGGACATGCTTTTGCCCCGGATACGCCTTGGCAGAAAGAATTTGAGGACCGTTTTCCTTTTGAGGAAACGCCAGATCAGCTTAAAGCCATCCAAGAAATCAAGGCTGATATGGAAAAGCCTGTTCCCATGGAGCGTCTTTTGTGCGGCGACGTGGGATACGGCAAGACGGAAGTTGCCATCCGGGCAGCTTTCAAAGCGGTCATGGACGGCAAGCAGGTGGCTGTCATGGCCCCGACGACGGTTCTTGCCCAGCAGCATCTCATCACCTTTCAAAACCGCATGGATGCCTTTGGTGTAAGAATTGAAATGCTGAGTCGCTTCCGCAGCCGTAAGGAGCAGAAGGATACACTGGATAAGCTTGCAAAAGGGGATCTTGACATTGTTATCGGCACCCATCGCCTGATTCAGCCGATGTCCACTTCAAGGACCTGGCCTTCTCATCATCGATGAGGAACAGCGTTTTGGTGTGGCCCAGAAGGAAAAAATCAAGCAGTGGAGTTCTGGCATCGATGTCCTTACCCTGTCGGCAACGCTATTCCGCGGACCTCCATTTGGCCTTGGTAAAGGGACGGGATATGAGCGTCATCGAATCACCTCCGGAAGACCGATTGCCAGTAGAAACCTATGTGGCAGAATACGATGATGGCATGGTTAAAGAAGCCATTGAACGGGAGATCCGCCGTGGCGGCCGCATCTACTATGTCCATAACCGGATTGAGGCCTTGGACCGCATTGCCCACCGTCTGCGGGAAATGATTCCTGGTCTGTCTATTGGTGTAGCCCATGGCCGCATGACGGAAGATGAACTGGAAGAAGTCATGGTCGGCTTTTACCAAGGGGACTATGATGTCCTGCTTTCAACGACCATCATCGAGAATGGACTTGATGTGCCCCTTGCCAATACAATCATCATCGATGGGGCCGAAAACTTTGGCCTTTCCCAGCTTTATCAGATGCGAGGACGGGTGGGACGCTCTTCGCGCCTTGCCTATGCGTATTTTCTTTATAAAAAGGATAAGGCCCTGTCTGAAGTCTCGCAAAAACGCCTTCAGGCATCCGCGATTTTACGGAACTTGGCGCTGGCTTCAAGATTGCCATGCGGGACCTTGAGATCCGCGGCGCGGGGAACCTTCTCGGGGCAGAGCAGCATGGCCAGATTGCCGGTGTAGGGTTTGCTCTTTACTGCCGCCTGCTGGAAGACACAATCAAAGCTCTCCAGGAAGGCAAGAGTCCGGAAGAGGTCCTTCACGACCCTACCATCAATATGAAGCTTGATGCGTACATCCCGGATGACTTCATCGACAACCCGCGCTACAAACTAGAAATCTACCGCCGTCTTGGCAGCATGAAGTATGAAGAACGGGAGGATTTCATGGATGAAATCATCGACCGTTTCGGAACCCCGCCCAAGGAACTCGTGACGCTGTGGCGGGTGGCTGCCATCCGGGCCCTGTGCCGAGACCTTGTAGTGGATGCCGTCACCGCACGCCCCGGTTCCCTGACGATTCGCTTCAACCCGCACAGCAAGGCCAATCCCGATGTCATTCGTGACCTTGTGAAGGAATATGTGCCGCGTCTTACTTTCAGCCTTAACCCCGTGCCTCAGCTCGTTTTGCGGACAACAGGCCCTGTCAGCGACGCCCTGACTTTTCTCGAAAAGAACCTGCCCCGCCTGCTGAACTGACAAGGAGGAACCCTATGGCCGATCGCTTTGTAAAAGGAACCCTGATCCTGACGGCAGCAGGACTTATGGTCAAAATCCTCGCTTCCGTAAACCGGATCTTTTTGTCCCGCCTGTTGGGCGGGGAAGGAATCGGACTCTATCAACTCGCTTATCCCTTATATAATCTTCTTGTGGGCATTGTCGCGGCAGGTATCCCTGCGCCATGAGCTTGATCGTGGCCCGTTATGCGGCCCAAAAGGAGTGGGGAAGTGTGCGTCGCGTCGTCACGGTGTCTTTTCCTTTCCTGGTCTTTTTGGGTCTTGCCGTAAGCCTTGCCGCCTATGGCTGATCCCCTGCCTATTTTCAGCGGGTCTCATCAAGGATGAACGGGCCTTCGTCCCCATGCTATTTTGCGTGCCTGCCCTGTTTTTGACCGTGCCCCTTGCAGGGTTGCGGGGCTATTTCCAGGGCTTTCAGGAAATGCGGCCTACGGCACTTTCCCAGATTTTGGAACAATTCTTCCGCGTCGCCTTTATGCTGGTCCTTTCGGTGTGGCTGCTCCCGAAGGGCCTTGCCATGGCGGCAGGCGGGGCTATTTTTGGAGCAGCTCCGGGGGCCCTGATTGGGCTGCTCTTCCTTCTTTTCTGCTACCGGCGCCAGCAGCATGCCTGGAAGCGGGAGGGCAGGGACTTGACCCTTAAGGAACCCATTTCGGTGCCTTTTATCCTCCGTGAACTGGTCAGCCTCGCGCTTCCTGTGACCCTTTCTACCTGATGATTCCCCTTGTTGGTCTTGTGGAAATCATCCTCGTGCCGGACCGTCTTCTTGCAGCTGGCTTTACGGTGGCGGCTTCGACGACGGCTTTGGGCTATCTTACAGGAATGGCCATGCCTCTTGTCAATATGGGAACCATTCCGACCAATTCCCTTGCCTGGTCAACGGTGCCTGCCATTTCGGAAGCGCATGCCCTGGGCGACTGTGACGCTGTACGGAACAAGCCCGTACGGCACTGCGCATCCTCATTCTTTTTACCTTTCCCGCGGCCGTGGTATGTACCTGTTAGGGACGCCCGTTTCCCAGGTTCTTTATGGAATGAAAGCAGCAGGCCCCGTTGTTTCCGCTCTGGCCCCGTCCGTCTTTTTCCTGGGCCTGCATCAGGTGACTGCCGCCATCCTGCAGGGACTGGGACGGCCTAAGATCCCGATGGTGAACATGTTCCTTGGCCTTGCCGTCAAGGTTGGGGTTCTTTGGGTCCTTGCCGCACAGCCTCGTTGGAATGTTATCGGCGCCGCTTTGGCAACGGACCTCGGTCTTGCCCTTTCCGCCATGATGAATCTTGCGGCCGCCTACCGACTGGAAAGGATTGTCTTGCCCGTAAAGACGTTTCTGCGCGCTCTATTGGCGTCCCTTTTGATGGGCGGCGCCGTCCTTTGGGTAAATAGGACCCTACTGGTGAAGCTGGGTCTCGTAACGAGCACCTTGGGAGCCGTTGGTGCCGGTGCCCTCTTTTACGGGCTCCTGCTTCTGGTTTTGAGAGAGGTTCCCTTCCACGTGCTTAAAAAGAAAAGGAGACACCATGGATAAGAAAAAAGAAGAGGGTGTCATGGACCTGACACGCTTATGGATGTCGTACGGACGCTGCGCAGCCCTGGAGGCTGTCCTTGGGATCAGGCCCAGGATCATAAGAGTATGCGCCGGGAACTTGTGAAGAAGTCTATGAGCTCCTTGAAGCCATCGATGATGGCGATGTAAAAGGCATCCGGAAGAGTTGGGGGATGTCCTTTTTCAGGTGGTCTTCCATGCCCGTCTGGCAGAAGAAGTGGGGGCCTTTACGATGCAGGACGTCATTACGGATGTGTCCCGGAAACTCATCCACCGTCATCCCCATGTTTATGGTACGGTTACGGTCGGAAGCGCGGAGGAGCTTCTCAAGAATTGGGATGCCCTCAAAGCAGAAGAGAAAAAGGAACGCAAAAGTGCCCTTGATGGCATTGCCCGAGACCTGCCGAGCCTGATGCGGGCCTATAAGCTCAGTGAACGGTCTAGCCGCAGAGGATTTGACTGGCCCGATGCAGATTGCGCTTATGAGAAGGTCAAAGAGGAAGAAAACGAATTGAAAGAAGCTATTTTGTCCAAAAATAAGGACCATGTAGAAGAGGAATTGGGAGATCTGTTTTTTGCCCTCTCCGTCTATGCAAGGAAACTGGGACTTGAACCGGAGACAGCCTTCACCGAGCCAATGTCAAATATGAAAAACGCTTTCGGAAAATGGAAGAAATTCTTTCCGAAAAAAATAAAAAATGGGAAAATTTATCCCTTGACGAGATGATTTTGCTTTGGAAGTCGGTAAAACGGGAAAAAATCTAGCTTTTTCCAAAAAAAAGCGTGCATTTTCATACTGTTTGTGATACCATAACGGTAGCCAAAGCGCCGAAAGGCGCAATCAGTATTGAGGAGGACTTACTTATGAACAAAAGTGAATTAATCTCTGAAGTTGCGTCCAAGACTGCTATGCCTAAAAAAGACGCAGAAAAGGCTGTAAACGCATTTATTGATACCGTTAAAGAAGCCATTGCTCAAAAAGACAAGGTTCAGCTGATTGGCTTCGGTACCTTCGAAGCTCGGGTACGCAAAGCTCGCAACGGCAAGAATCCTCGCACCGGCGAAACCATCAAAATCAAGAAGGCTACTGTTCCTGCTTTCAAGGCTGGCAAAGCTTTCAAAGACGCCGTCAACAAATAATTTTGCATGATTGCCCGATGCCGATTGGTATCGGGCTCGTTTTTGTATGGAATCGCGAGGGGAGACATCACCATGTCTGAAGGCAAACGGAAAAAGCTGAAAAGTGCCAAGGAATTGGCTCTTCGGGGGCTGGGACTGGTCATTATCCTGATTGCTGTCATTTCTCTGTACCAGCTTGGAAAACAAGCCTATGACCTTTACCTTGTCCGCAAGGAGACCGTCAAGAGCAGTGAAAAGATCAAGGCCATCGAAAAGGACAATGAACGTTTGGAAGAAGAACGCAGCAATCTCCATGATCCCAAATATGTAGAAAAGGTTGCCCGCGATGAACATAACATGGTGGGGAAAAATGAAGTTCCGCTCTTCATCGTGGATGAAAAGAAAAAATAGGGGGGCCCGCTTGACGGATGGGGGCCTTCTTTTTTTGCTTCCTAACGGGAAGGAAGGCCTCAAGCATAGGAAGAAAGGGACTTGACGGAACTTTCCAAACAACGGTATAATGGTTAACGTAACACAACCCTAAAGGAGGATTTCTTTGACTTATGGCTTTGGAAAAAGGTGCAGTCGCTGACGGCATTGTTACCGGTATCACGAATTTTGGAGCGTTTGTGGAGCTCCCTGAAAACAAAGTAGGATTGATTCACATCTCTGAGGTCTCCAATGTCTTTGTCAAGGACGTGCATGACTTCCTGACGGTGAAACAGAAGGTGACGGTCAAGGTCGTCTCTATTGATGAAAAAGGTAAGATTGGTCTGTCCATGAAGGCCCTGATGCCCCCTGCGGAACAGAAAAATGAACATGGCGGGGAAGGCAGGAAGTTTGAAGGCCGTAAATTCGAAGGCCGCAAACCGGGTGAACATCATGGTGATAGAAAACCAGGAGAAAGACGTTTTAGCGGGGAACGCAAGTTCGAAGGCCGCCCAGGTGGTGCAGGTCGTCCGCAGGGACCGATGAGCTTCGAGGATAAGTTGTCCCGTTTCCTCAAGGAAAGTGATGATCGTCTCCTGGACTTAAAACGGAATACGGAATCCAAAAGGGGAGGCCGCGGCGCCCGTCGAGGTGACTGAACGGCGCTTCCTGGATAAAGACCCGAGATCTTACTGCATGAAGCGGTTGCGGGTTTCAAGGGGCTGTTCTTATTTGACAGCCCCTTCTTTGGTTTTGAGGTGATGAAATGAGTGTGCTCGAAGAGAGCCTGATGAATATGGTTCGGACTTCTCGCCTATGGCAAGAAGGAGGAACCGTCATTGCCGCCTGCTCGGGCGGTGCCGATTCCCTGACGCTTACGGATATTATGGCAAAAGCCGCGGAAGAAGATGACGTGACGGTCCTTGTGGCCCATGTCCACCATCATCTGCGGGGCGAAGAAGCCGATGAAGATGCCCGTTTTGTTTCAGCTTTCTGCAAGGATAGGGACTTATCCTATACCCAATTTGATATCGATCCCCAGGCCCTCAAGGAAAAAGAGGGCCTCTCCTTGGAAGATGCAGCCCGGCGTCTGCGCTATGAGGCACTTGAAACCTACCGTAAAAAAGTAGGGGCCCAAGGAATTTTTGTAGCCCATCATGAAGATGATCAGGCCGAGACCATTCTCATGAATCTTGTCCGAGGGACGGGAACGCGGGGGCTTAGAGGCATGCTGCCTGTCAACGGATACATTGCCAGACCCTTTCTTGCTGCAACCCGGAAGGACATGGAAACGTACTGCAAGGAAGAAGGGCTTTCGTACCGAACGGATTCGACAAACGGTAATCCTGCCTTTTGCGCAACTGGGTCCGCTTGGAGCTTTTGCCTCTTCTTGCAACTAAAAATCCCCGTATCAAGGCAGCCCTCGTGCAGGCGGCTGCTGTAGCCCAAAGTGATGAGGCTTATCTTGAAAAAATGGCTCAAAAATATCTGGACTCCTTTTCCCGCAACATCTTTGGAACCTACGATATCGATGTAGGACCGACCTTTGACAAGCTTGATCTGGCCATCAAAAGCCGCGTCATCCGTCTGGCGGTCAAAGGTGTCGGTGGAGAGGAACTGGGATTTGATCATGTGAAAAAGATCCTGCGGCTCATTGAAAAGGGGATCAGCGGAAAGAGCCTTGACGTACCCGGTCATGTACGGCTCATCTATATCAACGGTCGCCTGATGGCCGGACGCCATGAAACTGATCGGGCCGCTCAAAGGGAAAAGAAACTGGAGATAAAGGAGAAACAAAGACATGCATCCCAATATTGAAAAAGTCTTGATCGATGAAAAGACCCTCAAGACGCGCATTGCCGAAATGGCTGCAGAAATCAGCAAGGATTATGAAGGGGAAGAACTCCTCGTCATTGGCCTGTTAAAAGGGGCTTCCTATTTTATGATGGAACTGACGCAGCATTTGAGCGTTCCCACTCAGATTGATTTCCTGAAAGTTTCATCCTACGGGTCAGGGACGTCCACGTCGGGGAAGGTCGACATCCAGTTCGATACGTCCCGGAACCTTGCTGGAAAAAACGTCCTCATCGTTGATGATGTGGTCGATTCCGGACTGACCCTAAAAGCCGTCCGTGAACTTTTCAGAACCCGTAACTGCAAGAGTATTCGCCTTGCGGCCATGCTTGATAAAAAGGAACGGCGCCTTGTGAAAATGGTGCCTGATTATTACGGCTTTGTCATTCCCGATGAATTTGTTGTCGGCTTTGGCTTGATTACAATGAAGATTACCGTACGCTTCCTTATGTTGGCATCCTGAAGCGTTCCGTCTATGAAAAATAAATAGATCCCAGAAGATCCCAGATCTTTTGGGAGAGGAGGATACCGTGACAAGATTCTTTAGAAACATTTTTTTCTACCTGCTCGTCTTTATCCTCGGCCTTTGGATCTATGATTACTACAATGCATCCAATGCTCCGAAGAACGATATGAGCTACAGCAATTTTATGAAGGAAGTCCAGCAGGATGATGTACAGAGCGTCACCATCGTCGATAATTCCGTTATCAAGGGGAGACTCAAGAATGGCTCCGAATTTACGACCGTTGCACCCCGCGATGACAAGATGGTTGACACGTTGCGCAGCCGCGATGTGGAAATCAAGCCGAACTGCCGCCCCAGCCTTCTTTCTGGAGCAGCATCCTTACCAGTGTCCTGCCCATGATCGTCATTGTCGTCCTGTGGTTCTTCATGATGAACAATGCCCAGGGCGGCGGCAGCCGGGTCATGAGCTTTGGCAAGAGCAAGGCAAAGCTCTATGGCGACGGCAAGAGCCGCGTCCTCTTCCGGGATGTGGCCGGTGCTGACGAAGCCAAACAGGAACTGCGGGAAGTGGTGGAATTTCTCAAGGCCCCGCAGAAATATAACCAGCTCGGGGCCAAGATTCCCAAGGGTGTCCTCCTGTATGGGCCCCCTGGTACCGGTAAGACGCTCCTTGCAAAAGCTGTTGCCGGGGAAGCGGGCGTGCCTTTCTTTAGCATTTCTGGTTCTGATTTTGTTGAAATGTTTGTTGGGGTCGGGGCTTCCCGTGTTCGTGACCTCTTTGACCAAGCCAAGAAGAACGCACCCTGCATCGGTCTTCATCGATGAAATCGATGCGGTCGGCCGTCAGCGCGGGGCTGGCCTTGGCGGCGGTCACGACGAGCGGGAACAGACCTTGAACCAGCTCCTTGTCGAGATGGATGGATTTGGTGCCAATGAAGGCATCATCATGATTGCCGCCACAAACCGTCCAGATATCCTTGATCCAGCTCTGCTCCGTCCGGGCCGTTTTGACCGTCAGATTGTTGTTGACCGTCCTGATATTCGGGGCCGTCTTGCCATCCTTAAGGTCCATGCCAAAGGCAAACCCATCGACAGCAATGTCGATATGGAAGTCTTGGCCCGCCGTACACCGGGCTTTACGGGCGCAGATCTTGCCAACCTCGTCAATGAAGGGGCCTTCTTGCAGCCCGTCATAACCAGATGACCATCACCATGAGTGACCTGGAAGAAGCGGCGGAACGGGTCATGATGGGACCGGAACGACGCAGCCGCGTCATCAGCGACAATGAAAAACGCCTTACGGCCTATCATGAAGGAGGTCACACCTTGGTGGGTATGCTCCTAGATCACACGGATCCCGTCCACAAGGTTACGATCATTCCCCGTGGAAGAGCTGGCGGCTATACCCTGAGCCTTCCGAAAGAAGACCGTTATTATGCTACGCGCAGTGAGCTTTTGGATGAACTGAAGGTCCTTTTGGGCGGCCGCGTGGCGGAAGCCCTCGTCCTTCATGAGATTTCAAGCGGCGCTAGCAATGATTTGCAGCGCGCTACAGAACTGGCCCGCCAGATGACCTGTGAATATGGCATGAGTGAACGTCTGGGCGCTGTCACCTTTGGCCATCGCCAGCAACAAGTTTTCCTGGGCCGTGATATTGGTCATGAAAATATGTACAGCGAAAAGATTGCTGCCGAAATCGACGGTGAAATCCGCCGTTTCATTGATGAAGCCTATGAAGGGACAGTCAAGCTCCTGCAAGATAATATCGATAAACTTCACCTCATTGCTCAGGCGCTTATTGAGCGGGAAACCTTGGAAGAGCATGAAATCAAGGAACTTGTGGAATATGGCCGGATCCTTGAAAAAGGGGAAGTGGCGTCCTCAAAGGAGGGCTCCCCAATGGATCCTGTAAAGCTGGAAGGGGAGACACTGCCGGAAGGAAATCCTCCTTCTGCTCGTCAGGAAGGCCCCCTTCCCAAGGATGATTCCCAGCCCCTTGGTTGATAGACGGAAACAGGGGAAGAGGCGCCGCAGGCGCCTTTTCCTTTACGGGTCAGATAGAAAGGAAGATGATGCATGCGCAGTGAAATCTTGAACCTTCTGCGGGAAAAATCACCCCAGCCCGTATCGGGCCAGGACCTGGCCAATCACTTTGGCATTACAAGAACGGCGGTCTGGAAACATATCCAGAGCCTCAAGAAAATGGGCTATGGAATCGAGGCCTATACCAAAAAGGGCTATGTTCTCGTGAGCGTTCCGAATAAGCTCCTTCCCGAGGAAATTTCCCGCCATCTCCATACACGGTTTATCGGCCGAAACATGGCCTATGAAGACGTCATTCCCTCTACGAACGATCTCTTAAAGAAAATGGCTCTTCAGGGCGCTCCTGATGGGACGGTCTGCGTGGCTGAGGAACAGTCCGTAGGGAAAGGACGTCTGGCTCGGGGCTGGTTCAGTCCCTATGGAAAGGGACTTTGGTTCTCTCTGCTGCTAAAACCAACCTTCCTGCCTCAGGAAGCCCCCAAGATGACCCTTCTTGCTGCCGTTGCGGTGGTCCGCGCTGTGCGTGAATTGTGCGGCGTCAAGGCCGAAATCAAATGGCCGAATGACATTCTGCTTGAAGGACGCAAGCTTGTAGGCATCCTGACGGAAATGAGTGCTGAATTTGGTCACATCAACTATCTTGTCGTTGGCATCGGCATCAACGTCTGCGTTCCCCAAAGCATGGTCCCTGAAGCCCTTCGGGAGTCTGCCGTTTCCATCGATGATGTGGCAGAAAAACCAACGGATCGGGTGGCCCTCTTGGCTAAGGTCCTCGATCATCTGGAGACTTGCTATGAGACGGTCCTCAAGGAAGGCTTTGGCCCCATTCTCGATGAATGGCGCCGCTATTCCGTGACCTTGGGACGTATGGTGAAGGTCATCGCCCCGGACACGACCTATACAGGAAAAGCTGAGGACATCGATGAAGAAGGGGCCTTTTGGTGCGCCGCGAAAATGGGCATGTGGAGCGGGTCCTAGCCGGTGATGTTTCCATTCGCCCCGCCCAAGGAAAGGGCAAGTATCAATAAGAGGTTAACAATGATAGGCAAAGCAAGTGCCGAAAGGCGCCGCTTTTGCCTATGTTTTTGCCAAGGCACTGAATCGCTTCTTGCAAAGTTCCTTATCTTTGGTATAATGTAGTCGTTTATGCGGCAGGCGGTACGGCGTGAAGGACCCCTGCTGCCATATGCACAATTCCATCAAAACCCGCAACTTTCCAAGGAGGAAACTCATCTCATGTTAATGGTAATGGATATTGGCAACACAAACATCGTCGTTGGCGTGCACGACGGAAAGGAATGGATTGCTCACTGGAGACTGTCCAGCAGCCGTTCTCGGACAAGCGATGAATTCGGCATTATCCTAGGCAGCATGTTCCAGGCTGGCGGTGTCGATATGAAGGCCGTCAAGGACATCATCGTTTCCACCGTTGTTCCGCCCCTTCTGGTGCCTCTCTGCAATATGTGCAAACGCTATTTCGGCATTACGCCTTTGTTGTTACCAATAACTGCAACACGGGCCTTAAGCTTGACTATGACCATCCCAATGAAATCGGTGCGGACCGTATCGTCAATGCGGTGGCTGCCCACCATATGTATGGCGATAAAGGCAACCTCATCATTATTGACTTTGGTACGGCAACGACGTTCTGTGCCCTCCGTCCTGATGGGGAATATCTGGGTGGTGCCATTGCTCCGGGCATTGGCATTTCAACGGAAGCCCTTTTCCAAAAAGCGGCCAAGCTGCCCCGCATTGAACTGATCAAACCGAAAATGGCCATTTGCCATGATACGATCCATGCCATGCGCAGCGGTGTCATCTTTGGTTTTGTTGGCCAAATGGACGGCATCATTACGCGTATGAAAAAAGAATTGGGCGGGCAGGCCTTTGTCGTTGTCACGGGCGGCTTTGGCAAGCTCATGGCTTCCGAATCGGAACTTGTCGACGTCGTCGAACCGTTCCTGACCTTGGAAGGACTCCTGATCCTTCACAAGATGAACCGCAAACAATAGAGCAAGTTCTGGCGGCGTTTTTTCCATAAGCGGAAACGCCGCTTCTTTTATCCATGGAGGAAGGTATGTTTTCTTTCAAAATGCCCCCTTTCCCCGTCGTCCTGGCGCCCATGGCAGGAGTGACGGATCTGCTTTCGCGTCATCTGCCGGGAAAATGGGGCGGACTATACGGTATCTGAGATGGTGAGTGCCAAGGCCCTTTTATATAAGAATCAAAAGACCTTTGCCATGCTCACTATCGATCCCAAGGAGCATCCGACGGCGATTCAGCTTTTTGGTTCCGTTCCGTCGGAACTTGCCGCCGCAGGAAAGATTGTTGAATCACGCGGCGCCGATATGATTGATGTCAATATGGCTGCCCCGTCCATAAGATTGTTTCAAATGGCGAAGGGTCCGCTCTCATGAAGGACCCGGACAAGGTCTATGCCATTCTCGCCGCCCTTGTGGACGCCGTTTCGATCCCCGTAACGGTTAAGTTCCGGGCCGGTTGGGATGAGGCCCATAAAAATGCCGCTGTGATTGCCCAAATGGCAGAAAAGGCCGGCGTCAGCGCTGTTTGTGTCCACGGCAGGACGCGGGCCCAGTTCTACCAAGGAAAGGCAGATTGGGACATCATCCGCGCCGTCAAGGAAAGTGTCGGGATTCCCGTCCTTGGCAACGGTGATATCTTCCACGCCGAAGATGCTCTGCGCATGAAGGAAGAAACGGGCTGCGACGGTGTCATGATTGCTCGTGGCGCCGAAGGCAATCCCTGGATCTTCCGGGACGTGAAGGCCCTTTTGCATGGAAAAGCGATTTCTCCTGTTTCCGTTCAGGAACGCTTTGCATGATTCGCCGCCACCTCCACGACCTCATTCTTTTTAAAGGCGAGCGCGTCGGCGTCCGGGAAATGCGGCACCACGGTGCCATGTACCTAACAGGGCTGCCGCACAGCGCCTATTACCGCAATACCATCAATCAGGCCCAGACCGAGGAGGCACTGCTTGCCGTCCTTGGGGAATATGAAGAAAAGCTCCTGCAGGCATGACCTGGCAGGACTTTTTCT
>ENA-OQCE01000401-OQCE01000401.1-human-gut-metagenome-genome-assembly--contig:-NODE-401-length-21031-cov-4.233305_pt1 | contig 21031 bp, 30 predicted proteins | sample MGYA00242495_ERZ504572 | MGnify/ENA primary metagenome ERZ504572 (study PRJEB26092, sample SAMD00036228) | human gut metagenome | host: Homo sapiens | study: EMG produced TPA metagenomics assembly of...
AAGAGAGAAGAAGAACACCGCCAGGCGTTGGACAAACGCGCCGCCTATGAAGGCATCCGTGCTGAATTAGTACAGAAAGTTGAAAACAAAGTGCGTTCCGTGTGCGACGAAGTGAAAGGGCTGCACGCTTTTTGCGTGGATGAAATCGGAGCGTTCCGCCAAGTGCTCGCCGAGTACGGCCAGTTGCGCCGCGAGGGACAGATGTCGTTCACCGTCCAGGAGGGTTGCTTCCGTATCGAAGTGAGATCGAACAAAGTGAAACGTTTTGATGAGCGTGCCGATATCGCCGCTTCGCGCCTGATCGAGTTCCTGCAGCAGTGGATCGAGGGTAAGGATGCCGGAAGCGATGACCCGATGTACCAGTTGGCAATGACGCTTTTGGAGCGCAACAAGTATGGTGATCTCGACTATAAGTCGATCTCGAAACTCTACGAGTTGGAAGATAAGTTCGATGATCCCGAATATACCGCGATCATGAACCTTTTCAAGGAGTCACACCTGGTCGAAGGGACGGCGACCAACTTCTATTTCTTCGAGAAAGACAAGATGGGCGTATGGAAGAAACTCGAACCATCGTTCAACCGACTGTAAAACGGGTAAAATCCACTACCCTCACCCCCGGTCGCTGGATATACGTCTGCCCCTGTGGTTTCAGGTACACCGTCTGCCGGGTGGTGAGGACTTCGAGCAAGTGGATGGTCTATTGTTTTAAATGCAAACAACAAACAGGAAAATATTACAAAGTCATGGACGAACGATTGGAATTTGAAGAGAACTTCAATGGCAAGTTGAACTGCCGCTGTTTCACGACGATCCGTCTGCATCATCCGGTCAGGAATGCCATCGGGGCAGTGAAGCAAATCTATTTGAAGGGTATATGGAAAGGCAATGCGAAAATCTTGCAAGCCTCGACCATCACACTCGACCGTATCAACCTCCCGATGGCGAAGCTCGACTCAGCCTCATGCCCGAAGAGTGCCGACGGCTGATCCGTAACCTCTATCGGAACCGCCCCGGCATCAACTGGGAGGCACAACAGTTGGACTACCTTCTTTTGGAGTATATCAACGAATCAAAAGAACCTAAATTATTTTAAGATGAAAAAGAAGAAACAATCCTGTGCCGCCAATCGGCACAAATGCCGCCCGGTCTTTCTGATCGAGCAGGAGCTGCGCGAGGCGATGAATGATGCCGCCTCCTGTCTCCGAAACCGGAACTACGCCCGCCATCAGCAGGCCATGCAGCGCATAGCACGTTTGAAAAAGGAGCTTGAAGACTCCCGGATCGACCAACAGTTCCACGACGACAACCGCAATATGGACCGGGCCGAACGGGCTTTTTTCGGCAAGATCCTGCACCTGTCGCTCAACGAAGCCGACCTGGCGATCTATCATATCGAGATGTTTTTTGCCTACTTCAGCGACCGGGGCTTCAAGCCCGTCCCCGAATGGGAACACCGCAAGGGAGACTGATCCGTGCCATCAAGGCTTATCGTGAGTTCGTGAGGGTATTCTTCGAGGGAGCCGACCTGCGCGTCGGCAATGAGCTGAACTTCATGAAGCTCCTTGATCTGATCTCAGACCGCTGCTTCACCGACCGTGAACGGGTCTATTACGACAAGTATGAAATCAAGGCAGCCAATAAAATGGAGGACGGGGTATGATTATTGCAGTTGATTTTGACGGAACCCTCTCAATGGGGCCCTATCCTGAAATCGGGAATCCCAAACCATACGCGGTAGAGATGATGAACAAATTGAAGGACGATGGCCATTACATTATATTATGGACCTGTCGTCGGGGTGAGCGGCTGGAGGATGCTCTGAACTGGCTCTTGGAGCAAGGTATCCCCTTTGACCGCATCAATGCCCATGAACCGCAGAACCTCGCTCGCTATGGCGATGATCCCCGCAAGATTTATGCCCATTGCTACATCGATGACAAGCAGGTGGCGGTCTGCCTACCTGGCCGGAGATTTATGAATATATAACGAATGAGGAAAAGAAATGGAAGGAGAATCTGAATAAAGTATAGGTATGAATAAAAAAATTTTTGGCTTAATAGGTCTGGCCGGTTACATATTGTTTCTTGCCGTCTTGGCTGCAGTGGCTTTTAAAATCAATTTTTGGCTTGGACTTCTTGTTATCTCTATCGAAATGATGGTTACATGTGCTATTGTAGTAAAAGACAATAAAAACTAACAACTAAAAATATTTGAATTATGGCAAAGTTAACAACATTGAATATAACAGAGAAAAACAACAATAATAGTTTATCTGTAACTGTTTCTGTAAACGTTACTAAAGAGGGGCTATTTACTACCACTCTATCAAAAGAAGATGTGGATAAGATTCATTCTTATGGGATCAAATTACCTGTAAACAGGTTAGGTAATGAAGGATATTTTAATAGTACATCACTTTCTGATCTGGAAAATCAAATCAGGAAAGTCCTGGAGAGGTGTTTAAGCTATAAAATAGTAGAAGAAGTACCTGTTATTAAGTATCAGTTAGAAACTCTCTGTTTATTTGCCTATGACAAAAACGGAGACATTGTTCCTAACCCCTCTGTGGAATGGACAGGGAACTATGAGAATGGAGAATGGAGAGATGGAACTTCTCGTTTAGATGCTTTAAATGCCGAACCTTTCGGTTTTAGTATTTATGCAAAACCATTTCTAAAAAGAGTAATTGAATATGGTAATGGAGAGAAAAAAGTAGAATACGATAGATTGAATGCAGAAAAAGGAACTTATACACACTGGCTGAATTGTGTAGCAGGTATGTCATACAATCGATATAAGCCGGTAATGGAAGTGGAATGCAACGAATGCACCTCAAAATTATTCGTTGATATGATCAAATCTATTTGTAAGATAAGTGAACAAGTCAAGAGTTTTATCAATCCAGAACAAATAAAAGCAATTGCGGAGTCAAATGAATCGCTTTTGTCTCTATCTAACAATTAAAAATAATTGAGCATGAGTAAATATACAGCAAAACAAATTGCCGAGTCCGATGATCTGTTTGATAAGCAAATACATAAAGTCAGAAAGTTTTATTTGAGTCGTAATCCTGATAAAATGATGATGCTCGAAGAAAGAAAAGCTGTTATCAAAGAACGAAATAAAGGTCTTTCCCCAGAATATGATAAGGAATATTATTGCGGAACCTGCGGAGCTAAAGACGGTGCGGAGCATCCTAAAACCGGATATTGCTTTCACTGTGATACGGATAACTGGATTTCAAAAAATAACTAACAGCTAAAAATAATTGAGTGAACAGTTTGCAAAAATCAGTACGAATGCGTTGTTAGGATTACCAACATCCGCCACATAAGAACCATCTAATCCCGTAAATATCGTGATGCGTTGGTAGTACGTGTACAGATAGCAAACAGGCGTTGGGATAAAGCATTTGGCAAACATTCACTCTAAATAAGAAATAGTAGATATGAATACAGAATTTGAAAACATGGCTTTGCTGAATATAGAAGACTACAATGAGCTTAAAGCTAAAGCCGAAGCAACAGATGAGCAGATAAAGAAACAAGCCGAAGAAATGGCTAAGCCTGAAGTTGTCACATTGAAAGTGTGCTTTGATACATACGGATTATTATACAGTCCATATACTTGTGTTGGTGTTGAAATACCATTTTATGATGATAAAAAAATCAGAGATATGCTTAACAAAGCAAGTGCTGATATAATGAAATGGTGCGACAAAAATATGGTAAAATACAACAAAGAACTCAAAGAATCCAGATCTACAAAAAAACATTGCGAAGGACTAAGAAAGCATATCGCAAATCTCGAAAGGCGCCTCTTAAAGCATGCATTGGCAAACGTTATTTTATCTATTATATCAGTTGCGGCTATAATTGCTCTTTTCACATTAATTCAAAACTAAATAATTATGAGTGATTTATACTTCAACGATAAACGCTTTGTTGGCCACAGTAAAATTAGTGATATATTTTTTTTGCTTCCGGCGATAATGTGGTACATGGAGCACGAAAGGATTAAAGATGCAGACGCGTTCGTGATATGTGCGCATTGGCTTTGTTTTCAGTGCGGGTTATTTATCCGGTGTAAAAGAAAAATTAAATATAAATGAGTCGAAATAGCTCATTTCACGAAAAATATAAATAACAATGGAAATAAAAGCGGTTTGCCCAAATCTTTCAAATCGTATATTCAATTTGTATATACAGCTTATTTTGTATAATTATGCAGTCAAGTCACAAAAGTGTGGGTTAAAGATGCTACTTTTGTAGTAAAAAGCGAATCGTTTATCTGCAGGGTATGGGGTATCATCGGAACACATTGAGAAGAATAAGGTTGGTCTGCGACATCGTCCGCGAGCATTATGAGCCGGGCAGGCGTGACCGCTGCTACAAGGAGGTATGGCGGCGTTACGTCTACCCAGTTTATCCGATGTGCTACCGTACGTTTCTGAACTACATAGGTGTGAACATCGAGCATGAGCAGAAAAAAAACGCCACCCGCCAGCTGACACTGTTTTAGATCCCGAATTGGGTTTCAAATGTCATGGCATATTCGCGGATACCGTCCTCACGCTCGTATCGGGAGATCGCCACCTGTTCGATCTCGTTGAACTGATCCCCCCCCGAGCCCATAGAGCGTGTTACCGATCGCGTCCATCAAATCGATGATGGCAAACGCCCGTTTGCGATAGCTCTCCGGGGCTGCCATCGTTCCACTCACTGTCGGTGCATCTGCCACCCGTATTAGGATCTTCATCTTACCCCATCGTACATCGACCGTCTGGGTCTCGAAATCGATACTACTCGCGCTGATCAGCGCACAAGGGAACTTCACTGGCGGGGCTCCGTTGTAATAGTCCATCTGTCCCCAATCCTCGGCAATGTAGGCAAGCTCGGGTACTTTTGCCTGCAGCTCGCTCATGATCTGTAATAAAATCTCTTTCATTTTGAGTTTTTAAGTTTTTGAGTTTTTAAGTTTTTGAATTGAAACGTTGCAGTTCCTGGGCAATAACGCCCTGTTCCCGCTCGATACGCAGGCGGTTGCTCACCACCTCGGCCACTAACTCATGCACCCGGGATGATCGCCCACGAAAGGACGGGCAGGGATCACAATGGTCCGTTTAATGCGTTTGGCCAAAGCATCTGCCGAAACTTCTCATTCTTTGTCTCGTGGTATTGCGCCCACGCCCACCGGCGCATCTGCGTCGAGGGGACAAAGTCCTGTTTGATCCTTCCGCCATAGTTATGGATGCCGGCATAGGGCACACTGTTGCTGTAGATGAGCCGTGTTCCATCGATACGGCTCCTGAGTCCACGGCGCAGCGCGCCGGTACGGATCAGCATCGACCCGGTCGTAGGTTGATAGTTTGGGCTGAGCGGAGTCCATTTTCGGTCGAAAAAGGCTTTGCGCTCGAAGTTCAGGTCAAACTCCTCGGTAAGCTCCACCCGAATGTCTTTCATTATTTTTCTCAGCAGGCTGTTGTCCATATTCAAAAAAAGTTTTGTATGTTTGTGAAAAATCAAATGTTATGGAAAAAGACTGGAAACAAGTAGATCTCTCCAATGCAACTATTTTCGACTTAACGGATGATGAGGAAATGATCCGATTGGCAGAGGATTGCATCGAGGGAGAACCAACCCCCGAACGTGCAACTTATAATCTGTCTTATTCCCGTACTCACATCGTTGACTCAATGATTGCGTTTGCAGACATGACAGAAAACAAGCCTCTTTACCATGCAATTTTAGCAGCTAACCCAGACTACGAAGAGTTTGAAAGTTGCATCGTATTTGCTAAAACAGATGACTAACAAGGCTTGCAGCCAGCTTTTTCCCTATCTTTCCCTCACTGTTTTCTACCAAGGCTTTTACGAGCCCCTCTTTCTGTTTTGTGTAAGGTTCATTGATTAAATAGTCTTGAACAGACAAGACAACTTTCGCTTTGTCTAACCCATAATCATTGATAATTTTTTGATAGGCCAGCACCCATCTGTTGTAGCCTGTGTTGTCTCGATTTTCCATCAATTCTCTGTGCCCTAAATCACCTCCAAGAGCTTCGAAAAATTCCGTAAGCGTGTTGCGAGCAACAAACTCGTTGGCGGTTTCCATGTAACGCCTCTGAAGGGGCGTCATATAGATCATTCCTGGTTTGTTTTTGTTGTGAACAATCTCATGCCATAGCGTAGCCATAGATCGTTCTTGCACAAAAGAGTTCTCCTTTCCATTCTTCAGGTTGTTGACAGCATCGATGCAATCTTTTAATATAGGTTCAGAAAGCAAAATTGTCCCATTTATATCCGTCGCTCCGTTACGACGCGGATTTCTGTCTATCACAATCTGTTGAAGCGGACGAACAAACCAGTCTTCTTTGGCAACATCTGTTATCCTTTTTGCAAGCTCGTCGCTGTTTTTAATATCCGGACAGAAAGCCTTTTTTATTTTATTCATCAGCTTGTTTCGTAAAGATTCGCTTACCTCATAATAGGGATGATGCGGTGGGAAGATGACCTGCTGCTTGCCCGGATTGTAGCGGAAGATAGCCGCCTTGTTTACTCCGTTCTTGCCGGCCTGATAGGTCGCTTCGCGTCCCTGCTGGATGGCGGTGTTGCTGTCCGAACGGGGGTATTTCCCACGACGCACCTGCACCACCGTGCAACGGCATCGCCATCCATTCGGTGGGAAGAACTCATCCCAGAAGGGGTCGGAAGTCGGGAGCGTCACACGGTGGAGCACACGGTGCTCGTAGCGAACCCGGTCATCATCGGCCGTACGGTACTGCAGGTCGTAGTCGTCGCCATCCTGCTCGAAGTCGGCCCACTTGGCAGCCATCTCCGACGAAGCCTGGGCGAAGATATACTCAGCCTTCAGCCAATGGCGGTTATACTTCTCGTTGATGGCAGCAACATCCTTGTAAAAGCGGTCGAACGATTTCAGCAAGCCGTTTTTGTCACGCAACAGGTTGGCAGCCTCACGCAGCTCTCGGTAGGTCTTGAAGCCGCTGAAAACGAAGACATCCTCCCTCAGGTGCTGCGCCATCACTTCGGGTATCACGCCGCTTTCCAAGGCAGGCGAAATCGCTCCGGCAAAGATATCGGTGGTGGCATCCACCAAAGCACGTATCTTCGGATGTGCATGCTCTCGTAGGTAAAACCTTGATTGCGGAAGATATGGCGCACCGCAGCTCGGAAGATCTCTTCATCCACCGTGGGGATGTTGTCATCCTCGCCTGCAGCCAGCTGGGTGAAGCCATCCCGGTAGAGGTGATTGATTTCAGCGGTCAGCCCCGAACGCCCCCCGGGGCCTACTCGAAAAAACCGTCACCCTCACCCGCCTTGTTTCTCGGTCCGGTCACCTCGATGCCGAATTTCTCTTTAATCCATTCCGGGTCCACCTTAAAATATTGCATCGCTTCAGAAGTCCGCTTCCACAGCTCCTTCGTGTCCTCTTCCGAATTGAAGCTAAAACGCATCCCTTGAGGCAGCAATCCCAATCGGTAGAGTGCAGGCAGTACCGTAGAGTTCATCCAATCTTCCACTTGTCGCTTGTCAGATGCTACATACTTCTCCAGCTGCTTCACGGCCACCTCTTCTTTCGAGCGGTTGCCATTTTTGGTATCCTGCCCAATCTGAGCACCACTGATCAGCATTGACATTTCTGAATTACAGAGAGCAATCAGATTGTTATAGACGTCGCCACTGGTGCTCACGCCGTTGGCAAACTCAAACTCCTCGGTAGTATCTATAATAAAGTAGGCAGCCGAACCCATATCGCGTAACATCTGCTCCGCCCGGTCAAGCATCTCCGGATCTTGCGTGTTGGTCTTGATATAGCGTGGCGGTATGCCATAGATTTCGCACAGTTCCGACCAGCAGCTATGGGCGAACTTTTTGAACAGCGCATGGGGCACTGCCTTATTCAACAGTCCGTAGTTGTTCGGATGCCCGAATTCTAAGATGTAAGTGCCAAACTCACGTAAATCCCGGTAATATTCCCCCTTATCGGCATTGCTGTCGTAGAGGAAGAAGCCCAGTTCCGGCACCACATTTTGCCGGGGAATCAAATTTACCTCCAGTTCATCACTGTCAGAAGCGGTAAACTCCACTAAAGAATGACCGTAAAAGAGGCTTTCCAGCATATAACGGACCAGGAGCGGAAACCACACCGCCTCGCTTAACAGACGGGTCGCCTCTTCATTGACTTTGTCCCCCTGGTCCTTCAGCGAAAACTCGGCGGCAAGCGTCCTGCCGATGCGCTGTTCGATCTGGCTGGTCAGGAGGGCATCCAACATCACGTCGGCATAGAGGTCCATCAGTTCCCGTCGGCGCGGCCGGTCTACGCTGTCGGCTTGGCGGAGTGCCCTGCGCCAGGTGTCGAGGTCACGACGTACCCTGCTGATCGCCTTGGGTGCTATTTTGCGTACCAACCCCTCACGCTGGCGGATCAGCGGGGCTGATTTGTTGTCTTTGCGGTTGTTCCGCTTGTTACGGTAATATCGGTTGTCTTTTGCCATTTTCGAAAAGCTTTTAAATCGTTTTTAAAAAGGATGTCCACCTGCCTACCAGGAGTGTGTGAATTTGGGTTGCGAGCCGAAGCGCACAGCCCCCACCGGGCTGCCCTCTTCCTGTTCGCGGAGCGGTAGCCCTGAAGGAATATCACCCTTCATCAGTTCTTTCAGATAGGCCATATCACGGTCGTAGGTCTCTTTCACCCGGCTGTAGAGGATATCCACATTGCATCGCCGGATCAGAAACCAGAGCGCGATGTTCTTGCAGATCTCCACCAGTTCGGCGTCGCGCTCTTCGCCCGTGGCACTGAAGATTTTCTGTACATCATACCTGCCGGACAACAACCGGCTCACCCGCTTCACGGCAGCAGCGATACACTGTTGCAGGATGGTTGGTGTATAGTCGGTGATCTCTTGCACCTGATAGTCGGCAACCACAGTTTCCATTTCATTCGTTTCGATAAACATATCATTGTTGGGGTTATAGGGTTAATATTTACGGCTGGGCCGCTTGCCGACGCGGTAGGTCCCGGAGGATGCCATGCTGCGACGGTTGAGCAGGTAGACTGCCCCCTCCAAGGCATCGGGAGCATCGTCATGGACCTTGCTGCCCTTTTCAAACATTAAGAGCTGCTCCACGAGCTGCATCATGCCGGGCGAATCTTTTTCTTTCTCGTTGAAGATGATCAGTCCCCGTTCAAAGAGTGGTTGCATTGCCTCAATACGTGCAAACTTGTCGGGCTTCTTACGGGCATCACCCCGGATCGGGATTTGGTGGCCCATCGCTTCGCCCACCTTTTGGAACTCGTCCAGCATCAGATCCTGAATGAAGTTCGACTCCATGTAATAGAGTACCGGTACCCGGCCGTCGATGTAGTTGTCTATCTCGTAGTGCCATGCCACCATCGTGCTCACGGAGGTCTGATTGGCGTATGCTTCAAGAGGTGATATACTCCCTCTTTGGTCTTACCCAGCAGCATGGTTGCCTTGTAGTCGTTCTGCGTGGATGCCTTGAAAGAAGGTCGGTATAACATACCAGACTGCGGTACTCTTTCAGTGGCAGCATCTTGCCATAGCGGATATGTTTGCGGAGGAACACCGCCCCTTCGTTGACGGGGTTGTTCATATACTCTTTTTGGAAACGACGCTCACCCATGTAGGTACGCAGTTTCATAATCTCCTCCCGGCTGTATTTCTCCGTCCACGAGGGCTGGCCGGATGCGTCGATGGCGTTGACCACCGTATGGTGTGTTTCCGGGCGCTGGGCGAAACGGCTCAGGATGCTGTCCTTGCCGATCCGGTTCCCTACCAGTACAAACCGCCCACGCCCCATATCCATCGCGCCGAGCAGAGCCGAGAGGCACCAGTCGAAAGCCTGCGACACACGCGCCTGGTTGCGTACCATCTCGTCGTCGTCGATATCATCGATCACGATATAGTCCGGACGCTGGCCACGGTTCTTGATACCACGGGGCGATTGACCACGACCCAGCGCCATGAAGTACATACCGTCGGCGGTCTTGAACTCGCCGGTACTCCAGCTGCCTTCGTCGATCTTGATGTTGAAATCGGATTTCAGCAGCGCATTGAACTCCAGTTCACACTGCAGGTCCGAGAGCAGGCGGTCAGCACTGTCTTCCGACTTCGATACAAGGACCATCACATGGATGGTACGCCTCTCCTGGATCATCAGCCAGATAGGTATCATTAGGGAGATATGGGTCGATTTGGCATGGCCACGCGCCCACTCGAATACGGCGCGGGTGTGAGGATGGGTTTTGAGCCAGCCTGCAGCTGACAATTGGAACTTACCACACTTCGTGATCTGTTTTGTTTCCGGATCGGTGCAAAGATGCGGAAAGTAGGTCTCCACAAAGTAGGCATAATCCCGTCGGGCATGATCGACCCGCTCTTCCCGTTCCTTGCTGGTATCGGTGAGGTGGAAATCATATGAGAGGATGAGCCGTTTTCGTTCTTCCCACTTTTGCCATTTCTCTTTAGATAGTCTGTTTTTAGCCATTGTTCATGCGCATTAATAGGTATTCATCCTGTTTCTTCGTCAGTAACTGCACAAACTCAGTGGTAATCTCCTGGTCGGTGGCACTCTTCTCGATCACCCAGTCACCGAAACGGGTCAGGATGTCGGCGATATCGTCGATGGTGCAACCGGTTTGTAGCTTCTTCAGCTGGTTGCTCGCTTTGCTGAACTCATCGGCATTGAACTCCTCGCCGCTATCGAGCATCTCGTTGAGCTTCATCAGCACCTTATTGATGATCTGGTCGCGGCTCACGGTGCGTGCCACCCGCTTCAACTCCCAGCCTCCCGTCTCTTTCCATTTCGACAGGGTCTGCTGGCTCACACCCACGCGCTCGGCGATTTCCTTCTGGGGCACCTTTTGCATGTACAGGAGATAGGCGTATTCATACTTTTGCGGGTCTTTCACACGAATCCCCGCCTTTTCCTTGTCTTGTTTTTTTGCCATAACCGTTCTTTGTTTCGGACAAAGTTCAAACGAATTAAAGTGATTGAAAATAAAAGTGTAAGAATTTTCATCGCTGCTTTACAGGCTTTTGCCTTACCGGTAAGTTTGTCCTAAAAAAGTATCGCACCATGAACGAAGACGAATATGTATTAAATGATGAGAGCGTGGTAAACAGCCACGGTTTTGTCCTTCTCAACTCCGCCGGACGTTTCGAGCGTTACAACGCCAACCCGGTGATGCTGTTCAACCATGACGGTGCCAACCTGATCGGCCAGATAACCGGACTGAGGGTGGAGGGCACGAAACTGATCGGCAAGGCGGTGTATGACGAAGAAGACACCTTGGGGGCCAAATGCAAACGCCAGGCAAAGAAAGGAATCCTGAAAGGATGCAGCCCCGGAATCATCATTAACGCCGTGGAACTGCGCACGATGCCCGGTGGAGAAGAGCGCGTCACGGTGACCGACTGGGAGTTGTGCGAAACGAGCCTGGTAAGTGTCCCCAGTAACAGGAATGCCCTGCGCCTGTACAACAGACAGGGTGTGGAAATCCCCGACGACCAGGTAAAGCTGAGCATCGAGGCATTATTGAACGTAAACAAAAAAACTGAAGAAGAAATGAAAGAAATCATTTTGACCTCCGAAGCCTATGTGGCTTTGGGACTGAAGAGCAACGAAGCCGACGGCAAGTCCATCAGTGCTGCTATCATGGAGCTCCAGGCGCGTGTCGAGAAAGCCGAGAAGGAGTTGGAAGACCAGCGCAAGCTGAAAGCGAATGAATTGGTAGCATTGGCTATCAAGGATGGACGCATCACCGCCGACAAGAAAGAGGCATTTGAAAAATTGGCCTTGGCCGATTATGACACTGCCAAATCCACCTTGGAGGCAATTCCTGCGAAAGAATCGTTGGGTGCAAAGGTGACGCACTCCACCGGCAAAACAGCCATCGCCGACGAGCGCAAAGACTGGACCTACCTCAAATGGGCCAAGGAAGACCCCGAGGGTTTGAAGAAGATGAAGGCCGAAGATCCGGAAGCCTTCGAGGAACTTAAAAAACATATCCGATAACATTAAACATCAATAACTATGGCAATAGAAAAACAAATCTGGATCAGCATGCTGATGGAGGGATTCTACCCGACCGCAGCTTCCTCGCCCGTTCGGTGGATATGACACCGATGGTGGAATATAACAAGATCAACCTTGCCGAAGCGGGTGTCGCCCCCGATGTGTTGGTCGATAATAAGGATTACCCCGTGCCGACCATGAGCCGCACGGATACGCCGCTCGAACTGACGTTGCATACCTTCGACACGAAGAATACCGTAGTCCGCAACGTGGAAGAAATGGAAACGGCTTACGCAAAAATGGAGAGTGTAGTGCGCCAGCACCGCAACACCCTGCAGGCAAAAACGGCTGCCTATGCGCTCATAACTGGCACCGGCCAAGACTGCCGAACTGACACCGGCCAAAGCCACTGCAGCTCCGGGAAAAATATCTTTTGAGGACATCCTGAAGATGGATGCCTGGTTCCGTGGGCAGGATATCGACCCGGCTACACTTGTGGCAGTGTTGAATCCTTACCATCTTGCCGACCTGCAATTGGAGGACATGAAACTTTATAAGAATATGCTCGAAAGCAACCGCCTGTTCGGCTTCACAGTCTTCACCTTCTCGCAGCTGCCTTACTATAAGCAAGCCGACGGTACGAAGGTGGCGTTTGGCACGAAAGCGACCGAGGCCGACACCCAATGCTCGCTGTTTTACTCAGACCAGGAGGTAATGCGTGCCGATGGCGATATCGAAGTATTCGCGAAATACAAAGACCCAGGAGAACGCGGTGACGTGATCGGCTTCCAAAAACGATTCACCGCGCTGCCGATCCGCAAGAAGTACCAGGCTGTCATTTACAACAAAGCGGGAGCGTAATGGCTAAGCTCTTCTATCTTGTTATCCACTGCACCGCCACCCCTGCAGGCCGTGAAGTATCGGCGGAAGAGATCCGCCGTTGGCACACAGCCCCTCCAAATGAAGGAGCCGCGGCTGGAAGCAGGTCGGTTATACCGACATGGTCCATCTGGACGGGACGGTGGAACGGCTGGTGGCAAACAACGAGGATGACGTGGTCGATCCGTGGGAGGTTACCAATGGGGTAAAAGGGTATAACCGGACAGCCCGGCACATTGTGTACGTCGCGGGTGCGAGGCACACAGCCAAAAGCCCGAGGACACCCGCACGCCTCGGCAGCTCCGGGCACTGGAGGCCTATGTGAAGGATTTCCACCAAAGGTTCCCCGATGTCCGGATTGTCGGTCACAACGAGCTGGCAGCAAAGGCCTGCCCGTCGTTTGACGTGCAAAAGTGGCTTAAACAAATAGGTATTAATCAATAAAACAATAAACGACATGAAACATTTAGACAAAACAGTATGTCTCCTGATCGCCCTGCTGGCGATGTCCATTCCTGTAATCGCACAAACGGCGGCAACAGTCCCGGAGGCGGAAACTCCCGTGTATGAAGACATCTTCGCTTCGCTGGCGGCGATCGTGGCCGGCGTTCCGGTGATTGTGGAGGCAATCAGGGGTTTCTGGAAGGATATGCCGGGATGGGCTGGTATGGCACTCAACTGGGTGCTGGGCATCGGCATCTGTATGTTCGGCTGGTGGCAGGAATTAGGATTTCTCGCCGGTCTGGACTGGACGGTCGCCCTGATGTATGGCATCGGTGCTGGTATCGCCGCTTCGGGCTTTGCCGAAACCGGACTCATCCAATGGCTGATCTCGCTCTTCGCCCGCAAGAAGAAAAAAGCATGATGTATGGACTGGAGCGTATTCTTCGACTTTCTCGGTGCCGGCGGCGGTTGATGGTCCTGCTCAAATGGCTGTCCGACCTGCCTTTTGTCCGGCTTCGGCTGAAGGGTGAACGGAAGATGCGTTCCGGGAGATGCTTGAAAAGGATTCACGGCTAATCGACGAACTGCATGGAGAGGTCTTGCAACTCAAAGAAAGGTTTTATGCACAAGAGGCTTGCCTGGAAAAACTGGTGCTCTGCCTCTGTACGACCGTTGCCCTGCTCGCCGGCTCGTGCAGGAGTATAAACGAAAGTACTACTATCCACCGGTTGGACAGTCTCGTGTGGGACAGAAAGGTAAGCGCTACCCCCGAGATAATCCCACCCGCCCGGGCGGCACTCAGTGTCCCGCTGGACAGCTCCGTAAGCTGCCCGGCGGGGCAGCCTATACAGAGAGAAGCGGACAGGCGACCGTCAGCCTCACCTTCCGAGAGGGTGACGTGATCGCTTCCGCCCGCTGCGACAGTCTCGAGCGCCTGGTGTTTGAACTCGCAGAACAGCTTTATAGCCGAGGGGAACAGACGGAGCAAAAGGAAGAAAAGAAAGAGGCTCCCGTCGCCACCTTCGGCCAACGGCTCAAATGGTGTTCGAGCGGTGTTTTAATCGGATTTATTTTAACGGTAATCATTCAATTCATTTATAAGCTATGGCAGAAACGAAACAAAATATACGATCGGTTGGCTTGAAGGCCGCATTGTTCGGTGACGTAAATAAAGAAGGTGGTATGCCTGCCGAGATGAAACAATTGGCACGCACCATGAAAGGAACCGCCTCGTTCACCACCGAAGCTGATACCGTGACCAACTTCTATTGCGAGGAAGAACCGACCGTCCCGGTCGAAACGGTGGCTTCGGAAACCGGTTTGAAACAGGTCAAACTCAACTTCATAGAATGGGATAACGATGTATTGGTAGAGGTTTTCGGTGGCTCCATCGCCAAGGCACAGGAGGTGACCATCGAAGGCAAGAAATACACTGTCGACAAGTTTAAAGCGCCACGCGATGTAGTGCAGATCGAAAAGGCACTACGTGTCCTTACCAGATATAACGTGGTGATCGACATCCCCCGTGCGAAGATCCTCGCTCGGTTTATCTGGAATTTGGCAGCCGACCAGATCGCCAGATCGAAATTACCGCTACCGCCATGAGTTCGGCAAGCGAAGAAGACGGGGCCTATGAGATCTACAAATTAGGAGAACCCACGGCATGACCCCGGTAGAAGCCATGGCCGCCGACGCCTGTTGGACCGGCGGCTCAAAATAAACCTTCCTGCCCCGTGGCTGCTCCGGATCTTCGGGCGCAAGACGGTACCCATCCGGGTGAAGCTGCCCACGGCGGGCAGCCTTATCCGGATGTCATCGCTCTTCACGCGGATGGAGATCGACCTGCAGCACCTGCATGACGGCAACTTCGGCAGCGTCTTGGAACAGATCGCCAAGCACGGCGTCACCACCTCACGGATCATCGCCTATGGTCTGCTGCGTGGCACATGGTCGGCACGATTGCTGAACCGTCCGCTCGCCTGGTATATCCGGCAACACATGCCGATGCAGGGATTGGCGGAACTGGCCAAGATCATCGTGCTGATGAGCACGAGCGAGGCTTTTGTGAGCATTATCGCATCGGTCGCTTCGCTGAACCTGATGAAGCCGACGGAGGCGAGCCAGCCGACAGAGACCGGGAGTTAAAGGAGGAGTATGATCCTCCCCATAGCCCGTTCGGACAGATCTACACCCTCGTGCAGCAGGGGGCATTCACGTATGATGAAATCATGAACCGTATCCCGTGGTGCGTCGTTTTGACCATGATCAGCGACCAGGGACGGATGCGGAAGAAAAAAGAAAAGGAAGAGACCCTCCAGAGCGAAGAGGAGGAGCTTGAATTTTTCGGATTAAAGTAGTAAAAGAGACAAATGGCACAGACAGATCCCGTATATATCACCTTTGAATTTCGTGGCGACATCGATAAAGAGGTCAATAAAGTGACGCTCGGCATCAAGGGGCTGCGCGACGAAGCGGCAACGACCTATAAAAAGTTGATTGCCGACAGTTCGGCCGCCTACAACGCCATGAGCGCCGAGAGCCGCAAGCTCGCCACGACGATGCAGGAGAATATCAGCAGTCTGCGTTCGCTTTCCGCGATGCAGGAACAGCTGGACCGGGAGCTTGAGGCCGGGACCATAAGCCTTTCGGGGTATACGCAGGCAAAAGCAGCCTTGGCGCTGCAGGAGAGCAACCTAAGAGTGGTGATCAGTCAGGGGATGCAGCAGCTGCAACAGCAGATGGCCACCGAACAGGAGGCGTCAGACAGCGTGGTCGCCCTGACACGCAAGTTGCAGCAACTGACCGAGCCTATTCCCGGCTTTCCAAAATGGACCGTGAAGGTTCGGCCGGAAAGGAAATTTTGGAACAGATCCAAAGCGTGGATAATGAACTGCAGACCGCCCAGACCCGTCTGTCTGCGTACAGCCGTACGGCCGGAACCGGTTTCAACAGCCTGCAGATGTCGATCCAGCAGGTGGCACGTGAGCTGCCCTCGCTCACCATGGGGGCGAACATGTTCTTTCTCGCCATCTCGAACAACTTACCTATCTTGGTCGATAACATCAACATGGCTCGCCGGGAGTATCAGGCAGCCATCAAGGCCGGACAGCAGGCCACGCCGGTCTGGAAACAGCTGCTCGGCGGGATCGTCAGCTGGCAGACGGCCCTCGTCGTCGGTATCACATTGCTGACCGTTTATGGCAAAGAGCTTACTGCCTGGACCAAAAGTCTGTTCGGCGCCCGGCAGTCGCTTGCCGATGCCTTGGAAACGCTCGAGGAGTTTCAGGAGTCGGTCGCCAAAACATCCTCCACGACGCTCACACAACTGCAGAGAATGTCTGCCGAATGGGAGAAACTGGGCGACAACATCCAGGCGAAAGAACAATACCTCCTAAAGAACCGCACTGCCTTCGAGCACTTAGGTGTCTCGATCGGCAAGGTGACGGATGCCGAGAACCTGTTCAACCAAGGCAAGGAGGCGTTTGTCGCCTCGGTGATGGCGCGTGCCCGTGCCTCCGCCGCGATGACGCTCGCCACCGAGAAATACAACGAAGCGATCCGCAAGCAGCTGGAGGTGGACCGGATGGCTGATACGCAGAGCTATGCCATACAGGGCGGGCAGTTCGGGCAGACCACCTATGTGTCGGGTGAGAACCTTTCGAAAAAGAAGGCTCAGGCAGAAGCAGACAGCCTCTTCGACGAAGCCCGCAAAGTATTGGAAAGAGGGCTGGAATACAGCGAAGAGGAGCGCAAATCCTTGGAAACTGCCAATCTGAAGACTATCCATACCCTTGAGCAGGGAAGCGTGGAAGCGATCAAAGCATCCATCGCGGCAAAAGAAGCTGCCTTGGACAAACTGACCAACAAACAGGACTATGAAGCGGCCCTCAAGGAAATAGAGGCGGAAAAGAAGAAATTGGAAGCAATCATTGGCTCCACAGGAGGCAAAGTGGGCAAAGAACCGGCCCCGCTTGGATCGATTGCCTATTATAACGAATTGATCGCAAAGATGAAGAAGATGCGCGATCTTGCCACGACCGACAAAGACCGTTCCGCCTTTGCCGAGCAGATCAAGGAATACGAGGAGAAGGTCGCGGATATGGAGAACCGGATCATCATTTCCGGAAAAAAGATCGCCATGGAGACCCTGCAATCCTCACTCGAAGGAATCAAAGTCGATGTAAAGTTTGACAACCGTAACGTGTTGGAAAAGGCGTTCGGCAAGTTCGACACAAGCGACCTTGACCAAATGCAGGAGAAGATCGACAAGGAGCTTAACCGACCGATCAAGGAGGCTCGCGAGGGGATAGTCCTTCTGATCGACCAGTGGGACAGACTTTCGGATGCCGACCAGGCAAGCCTCTTGGCCGAGGAGTGCTATAAAGTGGCTGACGGCATCTCGATGGCTGCTGAAACTGCCGAGCTCTTCAACGAAGCGTTGGGAAGCTCCCTTGCCACTGTCGCCCAGCTGGTGGGCAGCGTCGGCGATATGGCAGGCGGGATCGGCCGCATCATGAGCGGTGACCTTATCGGAGGGGCTTCGGGCATCATCGGAGGCATCACCGGCATCGTGGGCAGCTTTAAGAAAAGGTCGAAGAAAACAAAAAGATATTGGCGGAATACCAACTGAATCTGGTCGAAACAGCATGAAGGAGTTGGAGTATAACGCATCCTACGCGAACGGCTACGCATCCAGCAGCAGATTGGCGAAACCTCACTCGAATACTTCAACCGTCAGTCTCTCGAACTGAAGAACCAAGCCGGTCAGATAGAGAAAGAGTACAAACAGGTGTGGGAGAAATTGCAGCAGGAGCAGTATATCACAGCTACGCACTACAAGCATGGCACTTGGTTCCGCAAGGCGAAGACCTGGAACGATTACGACTCGCTCGCCGGCAAGACCTACGAAGAGATGGAATCGCTTTATACGCAGGACAAACTGACCGAATCAGCAAAAGTGCTTTTCGAACAACTACAGAAACTGAAGGACGAAGGAGAAGATGTCGCCGGAATGATCGACGACCTGAACGAAGAGATGAAGGAGGCTTTCACCGGAACGAATACGAACGCCATCGCCGACACCATCCTGCAGGGCTTTGCCGAGGGCAAACGCTCTGCCAAGGACTTTGCCGACGACTTCCAAAAGATGCTGAACGATGCAGTGCTGCAGGGGGTGAAGATGAAGGCACTGGAAGAACCGCTCCGCAAATGGTATGAATCCTTTGCCGCCGCCTCGCAAAACGGGCTGACCGCAGAAAGCATCGCCAGCCTGAAGGCACAGTATGACAAGATTATCGAGGATGCAGCCAAGCAGCTGGAGCAGATGGAACAGGTGACCGGCACGACCATCGGCGACGTGATCGACCGCACTTCTACGGCTAAAGGCATAGCTCGATGAGTCAGGACAGTGTCGACGAACTGAACGGCAATTTCTATGCCTCCTGATCTATGCCGACCGCACTAATCAGGGGGTGACGAACATCCAAGGGCAGTTGGTAGAGGGATTGTCCCTACTGCAACGCATAGCAAGCAATACCGACCGTCTCGAAGCCATCGAGAAGGATATCCGGCAGACGCGCAGCTCGCTGCAGAATATCGAAAACCGTGGGTTAATACTGAGAAAGCAATGAACAACAACCTATACATAGATGATCTGAATGTGCTTGGCCGTTTCGGCTGCCGGGTGACGCGGGGAGGATATAACGACCTTCTCGCCTTCCCGGCAATGAAAGAGCCGGAAAAAAACGATTGGCCTGAAGAGGATGGCATCGAGGTGGATCTGAGCGACCCGAAGTTGCAGCCGCGGGAGATTGCCATCTCTTTCCTTTCGGATAGCAACACACAGGCTTCCGACCTGATTGCCTACCTCTCAGACAAAGGGCTGCACACCTTTCGGGTGCCTGCTTTAGGACGGGAATGGCAGCTGCGCCTCGCCGATCATCCCGGCAATCGGGTTTATCCATCGGCGACCTCTTTTACCTTGAAGTTTGTCGAGGATCTTCCGGTGAGACCGACAGCCGGTGTGTGTGATCCGGGCGTATGGTTACCCGAAAGCCGCTACAAACTGGATGGTAAACCGATAGGCAGATACGGCGTGTATGTCTATGAGAGCCGGAACGCCCTGCTGCGAAATCCGGCGGCAAAGGTGAACCTGCAGCGCAAGATTGCCTCCATTGACGGGCAAATCTACGATGCAGAACACTTGGTCTTCCAGCCGAAAGAGGTCACTTTTAAATGCTTTTTAAAAGCTATTCGAAAAGATGCCTTTTGGCAGTGCTGGGATAGTTTTTTTGCCGACCTGATCGCTCCGGGCGAACGGAGGCTCTTTGTAGAAGAGATTGGCAAGTCCTATCCCTGCTACTACAAGAAGATGAGCAATTGCAAACTGCTTACGCTGGGCGAACCGATGGTGATGCAGTTTGATCTGACCTTGGTATTCACCTCGTTCAGACTCTTTGAAACCGATTACTTCTTGGCCACGGAAGATGACATGTTTATTGTCACGGAAGACGGCCTGAACTTTATAGATATGAAATAGGCAATGACAGGACAGGAACAAAGAATAAAAATCAGCGAGCTGCCCACCTCGGTCAGTTTCTCAGGGCTGTGGACGTTGGGTTACCAGATCGTTGACGGTAAGAAAACGAGCGTAAAAGTTTCATTGGATGAGATCGAGAAGGCGTATGAGGATGCAGTCGCGGCAGCTTCGGCTGCAGGAAAAGCCGCCACCAATGCCCTTTCTGCTGCCGCCCGTGCTGACTCGGCAGCCGGTAAAGCTGAAGGGATAAACGTCGCTATTTCTGAAGCCGAAAGCAAGCGCATAGAAGCTGAGACCGCCCGTAAAGAAGCCGAAGCCGAACGTGCCCGGATAGAGAATTTACGCCAGGAAACGGAAAAACTTCGTGAAGCGAATGAGATTCAACGAATCGCCGACGAAAACACCCGAATCTCCAAAGAAAACGAACGGCACGCAGCCGAATCTCTCCGGATAGAAGAAGAATCGAAACGATCCACCGCCGAGGCCGCCCGATCCGAAGCCGAACAAGCACGATTCACCGAAGAGACGAAGCGAGCCGACAACGAAGCCAAACGCGTCGCCTCCGAAACCTTGCGTAACCAGTCCGAAACGAAACGCCAGGAAGCGGAAACTCTCCGCGACCAGGCTGAACAGGGACGTATTGCCCAAGAGACCGACCGCGATACAGCTGAACAGGAGCGCATTTCCAAGGAACAGGAACGGATTTCAGCCGAAACAATCCGTGCCGAAAAAGAAAAAGCCCGTATCATCGAAGAACAACTTCGGGAAACATCGGAATCAACCCGCCAGGCAAACGAAACAACCCGTCAGGCACAGGAAGAACAACGAGAACAGATGACAGCCAGGTTATCCTTGATGCTGAACAGGCAACCGGCGAGGCCAACACAGCCGCCGACCGCGCCAATCGTGCAGCCGAAGCGCCGAAGGAGTCATCAGTGGACTACAACCCGACTGGAACGTTACCGATCCTGTCAATAAGAACTACATCAAGAACAAACCGGAGATCCCGACGTTGGAGGCTATCCCGGACGAAAATACATTGAGCTATGTCAATACCGACGGTACAACCATCAATTTTCGTATCGGTGATGATGTGCGTGTAGCGGAAGATG
>ENA-OQCE01000403-OQCE01000403.1-human-gut-metagenome-genome-assembly--contig:-NODE-403-length-20976-cov-1.994292_pt1 | contig 20976 bp, 25 predicted proteins | sample MGYA00242495_ERZ504572 | MGnify/ENA primary metagenome ERZ504572 (study PRJEB26092, sample SAMD00036228) | human gut metagenome | host: Homo sapiens | study: EMG produced TPA metagenomics assembly of...
CGTACAATAAAAAACTGTACGTCTCTTCTATAACTATTTTACGATGTCCGTAGTTTTAGGCTGGTGCGATTTCCGTACTATCTTCATCCTCGTCATCTGCATCTCCATTCGTGTCATTCTTCACAAAGAACGCACTCAATTCGAACAATCCATACAGCGGGAAGAATACGATACCCAATGTGAACGGGTCACTACTTGGGGTGATAAATGCAGCAGCAACCAACAACCCCACGATAGCATGCCGTCTGTATTTGTGGAAGAACGAACGTTTCAACAAACCGATCTTCGACAACAGCCACGAAACCAACGGCATTTCAAAAACGATTCCCATCACAAAGATCAGCATCAGGAAATTATCCATATACGAATCCAAAGAGACCTGTTCCGTTATATTGCACTCAACTGATAAGTTGCCAAAAAGCGCAGCGTCATCGGGAATACCATAAAATATCCGACAGCACATCCGATAAAGAACATGATTGTTCCCAAAAGAAATACCCATTTGACATTTTTCTTCTCATTCTCATACAAAGCCGGACTAATGAACTTCCAGATTTCCCACATCAGATAAGGGAAAGTAAGCACAAGTGCCAACCAGAACGAGGTGGTCATGTGAGTAAAGAACTGAGATGCCAATCTGATATTAAACACATCCACATGAAAATTATCATTACAGAAATCAGGCAGAACATCAAACCACGGACTGACATTGACCAACCACTGGTTCAAATCGCACAACCATCTGTAAAAGATAAAATCGGAATAACAGGGTGCCAATACTACGCGGTCAAATATACCATGCTACCACGCATAAAGCAAAACTGCCTATCGCAAAGATAAAGAGCGCTAAAAAAGAACGGAACAGAGTCCAACGAAGTGCCTCCAGGTGGTCCCAGAAGGACATTTCTTCTTGTTCTAATTCTGCCATCTTTTACTTTTTATCGGTATCGTCTATCTTAATGTCGTCTTCTAATCCTTTTACACCGTCTTTAAAGTTTTTCACACCTTTACCGATACCTTTCATCAGTTCAGGTATTTTTTTACCACCGAAAAGTAACAAAACAATAATGGCAATGATGATAATCTCGCCAGTTCCTAAATTTCCAAGAAATAATAATTGATCCATGATATTGTATAAATTAGTCGTTAATATTCCTGTTATCGATGGGGCAAAGATACAATTTGTAATGAATAGTACCCCAATTATTCTAAATTTATTACCTTTGCGCCATCTTAAAAAACTGAAATTAGAAAAAGATTAGAAAAAATGAAAGCGTATGTATTTCCCGGTCAGTGCCCAGTTTGTCGGAATGGGAAAAGACCTTTATGAAAACAATCCTCTTGCAAAAGAGATGTTTGAAAAGGCTAACGAAATCCTCGGTTTCCGCATCACGGATCTGATGTTCGCCGGAACAGACGAAGATCTGCGCCAGACAAAAGTGACACAGCCTGCCATTTTCTTACACTCAGTCATTCTTGCAAAAACATTAGGTGACCAGTTCAAACCGGATATGACAGCCGGACACTCTTTAGGAGAATTCTCCGCGCTTGTTGCAGCCGGAGCCTTGTCTTTCGAAGACGGACTTGTTCTGGTATCCAAACGTGCTATGCGATGCAGAAAGCCTGCGAAGCCACACCCTCGACAATGGCTGCCGTTCTGGCATTGCCGGACGAAAAAGTAGAAGAGATCTGCGCAAGCATCGAAGGTGAAGTCGTCGTATGTGCAAATTACAACTGTCCGGGACAGCTTGTCATCTCCGGCTCCGTACCCGGTATCGATGCCGCATGTGAAAAGATGCTGGCTGCCGGTGCAAAACGCGCACTGAAGTTGAAAGTCGGCGGTGCATTCCACTCTCCTCTGATGGAACCGGCTCGTGCAGAACTGGCTGCCGCTATCGAAGCGACTCCGATCCACAAACCGTCTTGCCCTGTTTACCAAAACGTAAGCACGAAAGGAGAAACCTGCCCTGAAACAATCAAGACTAACCTGATTGCCCAGCTGACCGCCCCGGTCCGTTGGACACAGAGCGTTCAGAACATGATTGCCGACGGTGCCGATCATTTCATCGAACTAGGTCCGGGCGCTGTACTTCAAGGATTAGTGAAAAAGATCAATAAGGAAGTAACGACAGAAGGCATGCAATAAACAGTTTGCTTCATTCATATAAAAAGGTTGGTAGGAAAGTTCTTCATCGAACACCTACCAACCTTTTCTCATATCACTACTTCAGATTCCACCACAAGGCAGTCTCCACCACATCCGGTCCGCCCAACAGTTCGAGGGCTTTATTATAACCTTCCAGGTTGTTCGTCTGGATATTGGCCGGATAGCGATAACGCTTCGGATAAAACTCCAAACGGCATTCTTTTGAAGTGGCAACTGTCAAGGGAACCTGGTTCAACGGGTTATAGTCTTTTTCGACAGCCTGATTCTCGAAAAAAGGCAAACCGATACGGCGATGGTCGCTCCAAACTTCCTCGGGCAACCAGGGAACCTGAGCAATATATTTCTGTGTGAAGATCTTCGTCATCGCATCGTTATTATATGCACCGCCACAATAGATGGAATTTTTCGGATATGTATAAGTCATCGTCTTGTTCTCTTTTGTGTACGGATCAACATAGTTTACGATATAAGGCTTTGCCTCCGTTGTATGGTCGAAACTGACAGATGTCCCGATCCGATTATATTCGGTAGAAGACAGATAAGCACCGACTTCACTCAACAAGCCGTGGTACTCGAAGCTCGCAGTCACTCCGTTCTCGTAGTTCGATTTGGGAGAACCCGGAACATCCCAACCACGCACGCCGGCTTCAGCCAGCAAGAAATAACTTTCCCAAGGACCGAAATAGACACGTTTCTGAGTACTCATGCGGTATTGCTTCGACATGGACGGATAGTTATAGTTTTTTCCGGTCAATTCGGTAGCCAAACTACCTTTCACATCCCATTCACCGGCCACCCATGTTCCCCAAGTATATCTAGGATCGATTGTCAGCATCGGCTTCGTGTTATCATCCGGATCGAACAGGGAGACCGGTTTCACCTCGCTGGCCGCCCCGATATAATCGGAATAAACCACACCATCGTTCCATCCTACTACACTAAATAACTTCGGTGCACGTGGATCGACATATTGTGGAACGCCGTCGAAATAAAATCCGGCACACGGATCGTTCGTCGTCAACGGAAAATGCTATCCAAATACAAGCCCATGTAAGTATGCGGGTTCTTCAGATGTGCTTTCAATGAATCAGGTAGTGGAAATTCGTTACTTCCCAAGCCGACCACGAGATTCTTGAATGTAACGGACATCGCCTGTGCATTCCAGGTACGGGACATAACGCTGGTCAGGTCGCTCCATCCGTCCTTTTCCTGTACACCGGCAAGTTCGGAAAGTGAAGAAATATATCCTTTGGAAGCGGCATCTTCAAACTCTCTTTCAGCCAGCTGCGGGTTTGCATTCACGATACGCATTGCCAGGCGCATACGCAGAGAATTGGCATATTTCTTCCACATATTCACATTTCCGGCATAGAAAGCGTCTTCAGCCGACATCGGAGACATATCAATTGACGGGTCGAGCGCGGCTTCCGCCTCCTTTAGTTCTTTGAGAATAAAAGTATAAATCGCTTCTACACTGTCGTACTCGCCCGGAACGCCCGAAAAAGCATCCAACGCCGGAATCGGCCCGAACCCGTCAGAGACCTCCGAGTTCAGGTAAGCCCGCCAGATACGCGCCATCTGGATCACATTTTTATAATACGGATAGAGATCAGATTCACCATCGGCCACTTTCTTCTCGCCCAGTTGAACGGCTTTAGTCGCCTGATTTAACCATTTCACGGCATAGTCGTTGCTCAGGTAGCGCGTGATATAATCATTATTATCCGTACCGATCGTGAAACCGCTTCCCCGATTGAAACGAGACGCCCGGTTCCAAGTCAGGATAAACATACGTTCGGCGATCTCCGGATTCATCTGGTCACCGACGATCGAGGCATTCAAGAACCATTCAGGCTTTACCTTGCTTTCATCCACCTGGTTCGGATCTTCATTTATCTCCTGAAAATCGTTACAGGAAGAAAACAATGCCGCCATAGAGAATAGGCCTGCTAATATTTTATTTTTTGTGTTCATATTATGTTGTTTCTTTTTATATCCTTTACAAAATGATTGCAAATTATCAAAAACCGACCATCCGGTCTTCCGGAAAGGTTTTGTAAGCTTTTTAAAACCCGACCGTTACGTTAAACGTGAACGAACGGCTCGTCGGAGCGGCCCCGTTTTCGAAACCAGTCGCATTCGTGTTGGTTGCCGAAACGGATTCGGGGTCAATACCTGGCAAATTGTAATGGATCATCCATACATTGTTGCAGGTAGCAGACAGATTCAAACGCTGGAACGGCGTCTTTTTCAGCATCGCTCTGTTGAACGTATATCCTAAAGTAATGTTACGTAGACGAATATTGGTTGCGTCATATGTGAAAACCTCCGGCAAACCGTAATTACCGGTCGATCCGATCCGCTCCCAATAGTTCTGGTGAGTGACCGGAACATTGTTTTCCACATATCCTCCGTCTTTCTTGACAACCGTGTTAGGCACGACAAAATCCTGACGTTCACCGTTCACAACCGTTCCGGCTGCATTACCACGGACAAATAGGTTGGAAGCTGTTGCCGAATAGATGTCGCCACCGATACGGAAATCGACCAGGAACTCAAGTTAAACCCTTTATATGAAAAACTGTTCGTCAAACCCAGCATCCAGTCCGGACTTTGGTTACCCACCTTGCTCTTTTCAGCAGAGATCAGAGGTAGGCCGTCGTCTCCCACAATCACTTTGCCATAATGCGGACTGTCCTTGTCCGTCACACGCAGAAAGGTCTGTCCGTAAATATCACCATAATAACTGCCTTGTGCCGCCACGATCTGGATCGCATCCAATGTCTTGATGTCATAAAGCGTCACGCCCGGATACAGGTCGATGATCTTATTGCGATTCAAGGAGAACTGGGCTGTCGCTTTCCAGTTGAATCCCTGCATGTCCGGACTCTGGAAAATGGCACCGTTCAACGAGATTTCCAGACCTTCGTTCTGGATATTACCGGCGTTCACCTTGCGGGAACTATACCCGGCAAACGGGTCGAGCGGCAGGTTCAGCAACTGGCGGGTCGCATTCGTCTTATACCAGGCGAAATCCAACCCAAGCGGTTCTGCAGGAAACGCACGTCGAGACCGGCTTCCCATGATTTGATCAACTCGCTTCGTACGCTCGAATCAAACAAGATTTGGCCGGGAGCAGCCGTCGTATTCCCGTTTTCGTCTTTTCCTACCGTGTAATTATTGTACAATTGATAGGGATCAAGATCATTACCGACTTCCGCATAAGAAGCCCTCACCTTTGCAAGGTGAACCACTCCGGCATGTTTCCGCCGATCTTAGGTAACATATCCGAGATCACACCGGAGAGACTGACCGAAGGATAGAAATAAGAGCGATTGTCTTTGGACATAGTAGATGACCAGTCGTTACGGGCTGTCACGTCTAAAAACAGATAGCCGTCCCAGTTCAGTTGCAATGATCCATAAAGGGAATTCATCTTCCGGCGGATCAACTCGGAGGTAACGGTCGGTTTATTAATGCCGTTGTTCAAGGAGAAAAGGTCTGGAACCAGCAATTCACCAGCCGAAGCGTTCATCTTGGTTCGCTGCTGCATCATCAGGTTACCTCCGAATGTCACGAAACCGCCCAAGCGGTCCAGCAGGTTGTCTTTGCGTGCGGTAGCCAGGAAGCTGTAGTTATTTTCGTAGAATGTCTCAGAACCTTCATTATACAGGCCGCGGGGCGAGGTGTTACCGCCGGCATATACTTTCTCATTTTTGGTCGTCGTATAATAGTCGGTACCGCCACGCAGTTCGATATCGAACCAGTTGGTCGGCGCATACTTCAACGATACGTTACCCAACAGACGGTTACGGGTATCATTGTTCTGCCGGTATTTGGTCACCCAGTACGGGTTTTCCTGCGGGTTCTTGGAGGCATCCCACCAGATCATATTGCCTTCTTCATCCACGCTGCTCTTAAATTCCTTAACATTCAAGGAACGAGGCAGACCGTATATCGTGTTGAACGCATTTGACGGGTTCACGCCTTGGATCGGGCGGTTATGGGCATTCATATTTATATAGTTCACTTTGGCATCCACCTTCCATTTCTCCGCCTTATCGAGAAACGTGGTGGCACGCAACGTAACGTTCGTCTTATTCAGTTTCGATTCCGGTGTGATACCGGCATCATCCGAACGGTTAATAGATGCGAAGACAGAAGTTCCGTTAACATTCTGCTGGAAACTGACGCCTTCGTTAAAAGAGGTTCCTGTATGGAAGAAAGCATCGATATTATCATATGTCTGGAGAGGCACTTGGCGTCCGAGCCAATCCGTCACAGTCTGGCCTTCAGCTTTCGGTCCCCAACTCAAACGGGACTGGTTGTCATAAACTCCGACCGATCCTTGTCCGAAGCTGTTTTGCATATCCGGTTTCAAGAAAATGGATTCAGCCGTGATACCAGCATTCACCGTAATCCCCAGCCTTCGTTTTTCCGTCCCGATTTGGTCGTGATCAGGATCACGCCGTTACCGGCCCTCGAACCGTAAAGTGCAGCTGCCGAAGCTCCTTTCAGGACCGTCATCGATTCGATATCTTCAGGGTTAATATCAGAAAGGCCGTTACCCATATCGGCTCCGGAATTACCCCAAACATCATCCACACCGCCTGTAAAATTATCCATCGGCGTACCGTCCACCACGATCAATGGCTGATTGCTACCGGTCAGCGAACTGTTACCACGGAGCACGATCTTCGAAGAACCTCCCACCCCGTTACTGGAGCGTACAATCTGTAAACCGGAAACTTTACCAGACAACGAATTGGCCAAATTTGGTTCGCGGGAAGACAACAACTCGTCTCCCTTCAATTCCTGCATGGCGTAACCTAACGCTTTTTTATCACGCTTCATACCCAAAGCAGTCACGACTACTTCATCCAATTTTTGCGTGTCCTCTTCAAGATGTACAGACAAAGAGGCTTGTCCTGCATAAGGAATCTCCTGTGTGGCGTAACCGATAAAGGATATTTGGATAATATCCCCATTTTTTACCCCATCCAACGTAAAGTTGCCATCCATATCGGTCATTGTCCCGTTGGTGGTTCCTTTTATAACAACAGACGCGCCGGCAACCGGTCCCAAAGCATCTTCGACGGTTCCCGTTACTTTTGCATTTTGTTGGGAAATGTCAGTGTCTGGATTACCTGCACTTGAAGCCGAGTATATATTCCCGGAGAAACATAACGTGCTCGCAAGCAAAACCATGCTGACAGGCTTAATTCTTTTCAACATAACTAATGTTTTTTGTTTAAATTATGATACATGTCTTGGCTGAAACCAACGTCTTTTTTGATATATGTAACACAAAAAAAGAGAAGTTGTTTTGTATTTAACCTTTCGGGTAAAAGCAGATCATGCTGAAAAAGTAATCCGAAAACATATTGACAAATTGTTTCACAAGGACAGAGAAACAAGAAGAAAAGACAAATGGAGAAATACAAGAAACTTTTTTTTTCGATTCGGGAACAAAAAATAAAAAAGGATGCGGCAGGAAATGGTTATCTGAGTGATGAAACGATTGCGAATCGTGCATCAGATGCCTTATTAAACTATATGGAAGCATGTTATGAAAAGAATGGAAATCTGGATGCCAAAGCACAGAGCTATTGGAGAGCTTTTCGCGAACGTGCTCATCCCGATACAGATTATAATAAGACAATCGCTGCTACTGTTATGAGCGAAGAGGCCAAAAATGACTGGGGAGAGGAGAGACTTATTACGCTGGGCAACTGGTCAATCCAACCTTGTATAACATCGATCGGCTGACCGTTTGCCATTAAAAAACCATCGACCATACCACGGGTCACACCGACACCATAATCGCCTAACCACACTCCTACACCGACACAATGCACCTAGCCGAGACCTTTACTATACAGCACTTCGCTATAAGACGATATATCCACAGCCAAGAACATATCCATATATGGGTTAGCAGGCTCCTTTTTCTTTTCCCGGCCATCCCGGACCATTCGGAACGAATGCTGTATTTTTGAATATGAATCCATTTGGTTAGGGTTCTTACCGAATCATTCCATCGAAAGCTATTATTGTTGTTTACAACTGGTTTTCCTGTTCTACCGCTTTTTGTAATAATTACACCAAAGGAACACAAACCCTGCAAATGGAAGAAACGGCAGCATCTTTCAAAGCAGAAATATTCTCAATATCCTGCGGGTTGACAGCGTTGATACCACCTTCCATGCCATCGTTCAAAACCAATGGACTACCACTGAACGAAGATTATCATCCATATTCGTCATGATGCCGTTAGTGGTTCCTTTTAACAATCACAGAGGCTCCGGCAACAGGATTAGCTAATAGGTCTGATTCTTTTGAATCATAATTTGTGTTCCATGATATTGAAAGAATTACTCTGATTTTCATAATAACTTCTTATTCAATGAAACAAGCAGGCTCACACATCTTTGTGTTTTCAATGTTTAAAATGATATTAGTTCTAAAAGAATCTCGGTAGCTTAAATTAAAAGGACAATGAGACGGTTTTATTTTCATGTACAATTTACTGATGTAGAAGGTGTTGAACGCTTTCGTAGTATACAATTCTCTGCCCGTGATATTATACAAGCACATAATGCTGGTAGAAAATTGGTAGCTCTTCTCGTTTGTGATCATACCGTAAAGGAGATCAATGCGTATTATTTAGAATCACTTAAAATTGATTAGTATGCCTATTGGTGCTATAGTTGGTGGTCTTGGCTCTCTTGCTGGTTCTATGATTGGTGCAAATGCCCAACGACAGGCTAATATTCAGAACATGCAGTTGGCTAAATACCAGAACAACTGGCAAACCGCCGAGAATGAAAAGGCTTAATGCCCGTAGTGTCGAAATGTGGAACATGCAGAATCAGTATAATTCACCGACTGCGCAAATGTCCCGTCTTCGGCAAGCTGGCTTAATCCTAATTTGGTTTATGGTAGTGGTGTTACTGGTAATAGCGCTGGTTCAGCTCCGCAATATCAACCCGCGAAAATCCAACGTGCTACAATGGAACCCTACCGCGGCTGGAATCTTGGTTTATCTGATGCTGCGTCTATGTATATGGCAATGCGTCAAAATAAAGCTCAAGTTGAAAACATGGAAGCTCAAAATAAGCTCATTAAAGAACAAGCTCGAACCGAAGGTATTCGTCAAGGCAATATTGCTATGTCTACCGCTCGTTCCGGGTTTGATCTTAACCTTGCTCGTGAGCTTCGTAACGTATCTATTGATCGTGCTATAGCAGAGAAAAATCTCTCCGAAGCAAGCGCTGCTGGCGCTTGGACTGGTGCGAATCAAAAGGTACTCCAATATGAATTAGATCGTACCCTGTTTGACAATAAGATTAAGCTTTCGAATGCTCAATATGCAACCGCAATGGAAGGTATCCGTAAACTTCAACAGGATAACGATATTAATGCGTTCCGTAATAGAATGGAACGTCTTTTCGGTGATAGTTCAGATGCAAAGAATGTTGCTTCCGAATTATTTAAGCGTATGATGATGTACATGTTTCGCGATTCTCGCGAGCTTGACCAAATGTTTAACCCCAAATAATTTTTTGTTATGAGACGTAGACGTAGAGGCCGTAGACGTGGATTTCTCGGTCGTAGTAGAAGACGTAGAATTCGTGGTTATCGTGTAAGTAGAGGAGGTGTTCGCTTATGAAACCAGTTTGGAAAATTATCATTGCCGTTTTAGAAACGGTCATTGATGCTGTAAAGTCGATCTTTGACAAACCCGATACCCCTGCGTTGAATGGCTAAATGCCTTCACCCTATGTATCTTGCCAGTGTAGAAGCGAAAGTTCCTTGCGGTTGGTGTGTAAACTGTCGTCAGAATAAGCGTCAATCTTGGGTGTATCGCTTACAAGCGGAAGCCAAAGAATATCCGCTATCGTTGTTCGTCACTCTTACTTATGATGATGAACATTTACCGATAGAAAGAATTGGTAGTGACCTATTTCAAACGAACGTTGCCGTAGTATCCAAACGTGATGTACAATTGTTTATGAAACGGCTTCGAAAGAAATATGAGGACTATAAAATGCGTTATTTTGTCACTTCTGAATATGGTGCAAAAAATGGCCGCCCTCACTATCATATGATCTTATTTGGCTTCCCTTTTACTGGTAAAATGGCTGGTGACTTACTGGCCGAATGTTGGCAGAATGGTTTTGTACAAGCTCACCCTTTGACAATCAAAGAGATTGCTTATGTCTGTAAATACATGTACGAAAAAAGTATGTGTCCCGAGATTCTTCGGGATGAAAAGAAGTACAAACCTTTTATGCTTTGTTCCCGAAATCCCGGTATTGGCTTTGGATTTATGAAAGCTGATATCATCGAATTTTATCGTAGACATCCTCGTGATTATGTTCGTGCGTGGGCCGGTCATAAAATGGCTATGCCTCGTTATTATGCTGATAAGCTCTATGATGATGATATGAAAGCCTTTTTAAAGGAAATGCGTGAAGAGTTTTTCCGACATAAAATGTTCAATGAGTGGATTGATTATTGTGCTCGTGAAAATCCTATTCTTACCGATCTCATGCAGCTTGAACAACGCGAAGAGTATGAAAAAAGAATGAATGAACGTTTAAGATGTAAAATGTAATGGCAAATATATTTAACTCGATAAGAATGAAACGTCCTCGTCGGAATGCTTTCAACTTATCATATGAATCAAAGTTAACGTTGAACATGGGCGAACTCGTACCTATTATGTGTATGCCTGTTGTTCCCGGTGATAAATTCCGTGTGAAAACTGAATCCCTCGTGCGTTTGGCTCCCCTTGTGGCTCCTATGATGCACCGTGTGAATGTTTTTACTCACTATTTCTTTGTGCCGAATCGTCTTGTGTGGAATGAATGGGAAGACTTCATAACTAAAGGCGTAGACGGTGAAGATATGCCAATGTTCCCGAAAATTCAAATTAATCAAGACTCGCACTTAGTTTCTTCGGCTTCATTAATAAAAGAATATTTTGGCGATTCTTCTCTCTGGGATTATCTTGGATTGCCTACGCTTTCTGCTTGTGGTAATAAATCTTATGATGTTGTTAACGGCGTTAAGGTTCCTTCCGGTTTCCAAGTATCCGCGTTGCCTTTCCGTGCCTATCAGTTGATCTATAATGAGTATTATCGTGATCAGAATTTGACCGAACCTATCGATTTCACCTTAGGTAGTGGAACAACCGTTGGTGGTGATCAGCTTATGGCGCTCATGTCGCTTCGTCGTCGTGCTTGGGAAAAAGACTATTTTACTTCTGCCCTTCCGTGGTTGCAACGTGGGCCCGAAGTCACTGTTCCTGTGCAAGGCGCTGGCGGTTCTATGGATGTTGTTTATGAACGTCAGTCTGATAGTCAAAAATGGGTAGATTCTTCTGGTCGTGAATTTGAGAATGGCCATGCTTATGATATTACTATGGCCAGGGCTAACGATCCTAATTCTGCTTTAATGGTTGCCGTCAATGGTGGTACAAATAACCGTGCGCCCGAACTCGATCCGAACGGTACATTAAAAGTCAATGTTGACGAGATGGGAATTAACATTAACGACCTTCGTACTTCGAATGCTTTGCAGCGTTGGTTCGAACGTAACGCTCGTGGTGGTTCTCGTTATATTGAACAGATTCTGTCACACTTTGGTGTTCGTTCATCTGATGCGCGTTTACAGCGTCCGCAGTTCCTCGGTGGCGGTCGTATGCCTATTTCTGTGTCGGAAGTATTGCAAACATCCTCGACTGATGAAACGTCACCGCAGGCAAATATGGCCGGACATGGTATTTCTGCTGGAATCAATAACGGTTTCAAGCATTATTTTGAAGAGCATGGATATATTATCGGTATCATGTCTATTACTCCGCGTTCCGGCTATCAACAGGGTGTTCCGCGTGATTTTACGAAGTTTGATAACATGGATTTCTATTTCCCGGAATTTGCCCATTTGTCAGAACAGGAAATTAAGAATCAAGAATTGTTTGTATCTGAAGATGCAGCTTACAATAATGGTACGTTTGGTTATACTCCGCGTTATGCTGAATATAAGTATCATCCTTCGGAAGCTCATGGCGATTTCCGTGGTAATCTTTCATTTTGGCATTTGAATCGTATTTTTGAGGACAAACCGAACTTAAATACTACATTTGTTGAGTGTAAACCGAGTAACCGTGTTTTTGCTACATCAGAGACCGAAGACGATAAGTTTTGGGTACAAATGTACCAAGATGTCAAAGCTCTTCGTTTGATGCCTAAATACGGTACTCCAATGCTTTAATATTATGCTTGAATTTTTTATTGTTGCATTTTTTAGTTTTTTGTTCATATGTTTGTTACCGCTTATAATTTTAGTAATCTTCCTTCGGAACTTATTCAAGAAAAAGTAAGCGACGAAGTTCTGGTAGAACCTTCCGAAAGTTTTACAGTTCGTGAACTTATTTACCGCCTCGCAATGGGGATGCCTGTTTCTTCCGGTGTTCGATCCGGTGATTATCCCGATCATGACCAAGATTTTGATGATGTATTACCTACAGAGGACCCGGATTTCGATTTGGCTGATTACGCTACATTAAAGAATGATCTCGCCGATCGTGAACGTCAGCGCAAAATTGACATGGAAAAGGCGTATAAGGAAAAGTTGGAAAAGGAAAAGACTCCCGACCCTGCTCCCGACCCTGCTCAGTAATTTGTTTTAACTGTCCTTGTCCCCTACCCGACTGGTATCCCCAGCCGGGTTTAGGCGTTTGTACTTGCACCTGCGCTGATCGCGACAACTCGCGAAAGCGGACGTCGTCTTGGCATGGTCTTTCTCGCGACCCAATTTAACCAAAACCTTTACGTGAAAAATTCACGTTTTTCAATCGATCGCGAAGCGATACCTATCTGCCGAAGGCGTCTGTAACGACAATCATAGCGACGGTGAAAATTGGCAACGATAGTTGCCTGCGATCGCGAGACGGTACCAATAGGGTAGAACAAAGCGTAGCGACGTGATACCCTGAGGTACCCGAACGCGATCGCCCTCAATGGAGTAGACCTGTTTATACGCTTATAAATAGAATAAATAGAATATAAAAAGTGTTAACGTTATAAATCAATACTTTACCCCCTTTTAAAGGGGGATAATAGGGTGTATGTACTTGTGCGCGCGTAATAGGTAACTTGATTAATTATGCGCGCACTGACACCTAAACGGATTTTAACAATCCGTTTTTTTCAGTGTGGAATATTTTATTTTCTTTGCTGCATAAATCACGCTACCATAGTTCTAAAAGAACTATGGTATTTTTAGCTTTAATACATTTTGATACAACTTCATAACAATATGATTTTCAATAAATTAAATAAGTAAAATATATTATGCAATAATTACTTAAAATACACAAGTCTCTTTAAATTACTTCTGTTAACAAATTAGCAGAAGTACGACCATGTTTTTTTATTTATCTATTTTTATATAGTTACATATTTCCAATGGATACATTATTCTGATAAACAGAATAATACCTGTGTAATACCAAAAGAGTAAAATGTTAAAAAAGAAACTTCTACGTATTTTTTTTTAGAAAAATAACAGTACAACGGAAAATTTTCATATCTTTGACACCGATATGAAATGTGCAGAGTTCTTTTAGAACTAATTACAAACACAGATAAACTTTATACGCAAAAGCTAAAAACTCTAACATTTTGTATATATGATGTAGAAAAGCGATAATAAGCGCCATCATTTTAATTAAAAGAGCATTCTTTCAATTAAATATAAGACACAAATTATGTTGAAAAATTTCAAACCTATCAGCTTAATCTTGCTGGCAGGTGCCACTTGTTTCCCAGCAAGTATATTTGCAGAAACAATGCCCTCCAAGCAAGGTATGAACATTTCCCAGCAGAACGGAAAAGTTACAGGTACTGTGGTAGATGATCTAGGGCCTGTTGCCGGAGCATCGGTCGTAGTGAAAGGAACAACCAATGGAAACATTACCGACATGGATGGTAATTTCACATTGGAAGGTGTAAAAAATGGAGACATCATTCAGATCTCTTTCATTGGTTACACAACTCAAGAAATCAAATACACAGGACAATCCACTCTTCAAATCAAATTAGCGGAAGACACTCAAAAACTGGAAGAAGTCGTAGTCGTTGGCTATGGCGTACAAAAGAAGGTAAACCTGACCGGCGCTGTAGGGATTGCAGATAGCGAAATTCTGGAAGATCGTCGATCGGAAACATTGCACAAGGTTTGCAAGGAGCTATTCCAAACTTGAATATTGATTTCGCCAGTGGTAATCCAAATGCAGCTACTACATTTAATGTACGTGGTGCAACTTCACTGAATGGAGGACAAGCACTATTGTTAGTCGACGGAGTCGAAACATCAGACTTGTCTTTGCTTAACCCACAAGATATCGAAAGCGTATCAGTATTAAAAGATGCTGCCTCTGCTTCTATTTATGGTGCCCGTGCCGCTTTTGGCGTTGTATTGATCACAACTAAAAAAGGGAAAAAAGAACAAAAAGTTCAAATCAACTACAATAACAACTTTTCTTGGTCGATGGCCTCTCGCTTACCGGATGGTGTTTCTTCCGATAAGTGGATTCGTGCCATGAATCAGGCAAACGTGAACAATGGCAGCGGACAGTATTTCAAAGATGAGCACGTTCAGGCTGTAGATGATTTCATTGCGGGGAGAGGTCCTTCTGCATTTTATACAACAGACAATTCAATAACTGCTGCCGGACAATGGGCTTATGCTGGGAACACCGATTGGTTCGACGTAATGTACAAACCGTCATTCATGCAACAACATAATGCAAGTATCAGCGGTGGTTCAGACAAGACGACTTACTACGGCTCTATTGGTTATAAAGGACAAGATGGTATTTTGCAATATGGTACGGATAAATACAAACGTATTAATATGTCTTTCAACTTTTCCACTCAGATTACAAAATGGTTGGAAGTAACTTTCCGTACAAAATATAACCGCAATACAAGTGATTATCCCTACACCAGCAATTTTAATTTAGGAAACATTTTTTACGAAATCTATCGTGGATTCCCAACTATTCCTGTTTACCTGCCAGATGGTAATAATTTTGCTGGTATAGCAGGTAGCAACTTCAACTATAACTTTGCTGGTTTATTAGATGGAGCTGGGCGAGACAAAACCAACTCGGATGACTTTTGGTACACTGCCGCCTTTAATCTGACACCGTTAGCCGGTTTATCAATCAAGGGAGATTATACCGGAAACAAATTCTATCAAGATCAAACCCAGCACGGCAAGATACTGTATCAGACAATGCCAGAAGAAAGTACGTTATCTCCGCTATCCGTTGGTACACCTGGAGGTGTAACAAAAGCTAATTACGGAGATACTTATCAAGCATTGAACTTATGGGCTGACTACAAGAAGTCATTCAATGACAAGCACAACTTAGGTGTAATGGTCGGTTACAACCAAGAAAGCAAAAAGACGACTAAATTAAGCGTAAGCACTAGTAATCTATTTGATAACAATTTCCCTGTCACCGATTTGGCCAGTACTTATAACATGCCAAGTGAAGAAGCAACAATCTGGCTGTACAGGGTGCGTTCTTCCGTTTGAATTATGATTACATGCAAAAATATTTACTTGAGGTAAATGGTCGCTATGACGGTTCATCCAAATATATGTCTGGTGATCGTTGGGGATTCTTTCCCTCGGTATCAGCAGGTTGGCGTATCTCTGAAGAAAGTTTCTTGAACCAGCTCGTAATATTTTCGACAACCTAAAAGTCAGAGCTTCATATGGCTCATTAGGCAATCAAGTTACAGATGGCAATTTCCAATATTTAAGTTTCTTGACAAGCGAATCTTTGGCCTATCTGATGAACGGCGGTATCATTAGTGGCTTGAAAGCTCCGACATTGGCTAGTACAAACATCACATGGGAAAAAGTTTACACAACCAATATCGGTTTAGACTGGACTATGCTGAACGGCCGTTTCACTGGATCTTTTGACTATTACATCCGCGATACAAAAGGAATGGTCGTAAACAAAACTTACCCAGCTGTATTAGGGACGACAGGTGGTAAAGAGAACTTGGCAGATATGAGAACCAAAGGTATGGAATTATCTTTAACGTGGAACGATCAGATTAAAGACGTGGCCGGCAGTCTTTGGATTACTCTATCAGCATCGGCATCTCAGACAACACTTCTGAGATCACGAAATATGATAATCCGACATTAAGTTGGATGAAACTCATTACCAGGGAAAGAAAATCGGCGAAATTTGGGGATATGTAACAGATGGCTTCATTAAAGATGAAGCTGAAGCCCAAGAAATGGCCAATAAACAGGCTTTCATCAGCACAACTTGGAAACCAGGAGATATTCGTTATGCAGATTTGAACGGTGATGGAAAAATTGACCGTGGAAATAATCGTGTTGGTGATTCGGGCGACAAAAAAGTCATTGGTAATACAACTCCCCACTACAATTTCAACCTCAACTTGAGTGGTTCATGGAAAGGTTTTGACTTACGTCTGTTCTTCCAAGGTACAATGAAACGTGACGTATGGTTGGACTCTCCTGTATTTTGGGGATACAAGACAGGTATTTGGTGGGCTAACTTAAATGATTACATCATCGATAACTCTTGGAGTGAAACCAATACGAACGCTTACTATCCTATTCCAACTTGGAGTGATAGAAGTAAACAAACACAGACAAAATATCTGCAAAACGGTGCTTTTATCCGTCTGAAAGATGTTACATTAAGCTACACTATTCCTAAAGCGCTCATCAATAAATACGGCATTGGTCAGCTAAAAGTGTTCGTAAGCGGTCAGAATCTTTGGGAAGCTACAGGATTGTACAAATACCTCGATCCGGATGCTGTAGGCAGACGTGACAATAACGGTAACTTGAAAGTTGACGACAACGGTAGTGTTTACCCGTTCACCCGTTCTTATTCATTTGGTATCAACGTAACATTCTAAAAACAGACAAAGTAACATGAAAAAGTCAATTATATTATTTGGTGGTTTTATTGTTCCTCACAACCCAAAGTTGTGATGTACTGGATAAAGAGCCATTAGACTCTATCAGTACACAACAATACTTTGCAAATGCCAATGCACAGGCATTAGAGCAATATTGTAATGATTTATATCCCAAATTAATCACCGGACATGGAAATCCGAACGAATATAATTTTGGGATGATGGAAACTGATTTCCAGTCTGATGACCTACTTCCGTGGGACGCAAACTCTGTAGCTTTCAGTCAACACAGCATTTCTACAGCAGACAATGACAATTGGAAATGGGAAAATATTCGTGCTTGTAATGCTTTTATGCAAGATTACGAACTATCCCCGGAAACCGAGGCCGTAAAACATCGTTATGCTGGTGAAATTTTATTCTTCAAGACATGTTATCTTTAATAAAAGTAAAACGCTTTTGGCGATGTACCTTGGTATGACAAAGTATTGGTTCCTGGAGACGAAGACCTATACAAAGGCCGCGATTCCCGTATTACCGTTGTAGCAAACATGATAAAAGACATTGATCAAAGCGATTGAATGGTTACCCAAAAAAAGAAACGACAGGTGTCTACCGCATCAGCAAAGACGCTGCACTTGCATTAAAGGCACGTATATGTTTATTTGAAGGAACTTTCCGCCGTTATCATAATATGGAAGGTGATACCGAATTGCTCAAAGCCGCTTATGAAGCAGCAGGCGAACTGATGAAATCCGAATATGGCTATTCATTGTTCCAAGGTTCAAAACCTGGTAAAGCCTATTATGAATTATTTATCCAAGCAGATTACAACTCCAATCCTGAAATTATTCTGTCGAAGGAATATGATCCGACTGTCGGCAAAGGAAATAACTTAAGCCGCCAAATTGCAGTCGGTGAATCTCCTATCGGTTTGAGTCGTGACGCTGTTGAAGATTATTTGTGTGCAACAACAGGAAAACCAATCTCTATGTGCGGCTGCGAAGGCCACTCTCATCATACTACATTAATCGCCGAACTAAAGAATCGAGATCCGCGTTTACTACAAACAGTACCGACTCCCGAAGCTGGTGAATACACCTATTACCTAGAAGGGAAACGTCCGGATATCGGTAAATATACCAGTGGAAGTGTTAGTACATCTACGGGATATGGTGTTATCAAATATTACAATCCGTCAGAATACACATCATCTCATCATATTGGAACATTAGACGCTCCAATCTTCCGTTATGCAGAGATTCTTCTGATACGTGCAGAAGCAGGAGCCGAACTTGGCCAAGATCCCGAATTAGATAAAACAATCAACGCTTTGCGTGATCGGGTTGGTTTTAATCACCATTTGACAACAAATCCGATTGAAGACCCGAAATTGGTCGCCGAATATCCAACAATCAAAGGCCCGAACGCCAACTTGATCCGCGAAATCCGCCGTGAACGTCGTGTTGAACTAATGGCAGAAGGTTATCGTTATCACGACTTAATGCGTTGGGCCTGCGGTATTCGCCTGAACCAACCGAAATTGGGTATCATTCCAGACAAAGCAACAAGTGAGAATGATTTAAATGGATATAATACAAAAGATTATGAATCCATTAAATCCGGATTAGGTTTCGTAGACGGTGCCATTGATGTTTATACAAAACGAATGACAAATCCTGTTCCAAACTTTATAGATCCCAAGAACTATTTGTTCTCTATTCCGACAAACCAAATCGGATTAAATCCCAATTTAAAACAAAATCCGGGATGGGATTAATTGAAATATTTTGATAATTTTTTTTCAAAAGGTCTGCTCTTCATAACAGAAGGGTGGACCTTCTTGTATTTGAAAAATCCACATTATTTCAATAGCTTTGATTTTTAAGGTCCATCTTCACAACTTCAGCAAACAATTCATATATATCAACTCCCTATAAATACTGAAATACCAAGAATATGAAGTGATTTAAGACTACACAATTCACATAGTTCAAAACAACTATCTAATCAGTTACAAAGAAAGTGAAAGAGGTAAGTGCTACCTTCTTATAAGTCTATTAAATGAGACAGTAATCATACAATATGATTTAAAAAAATACATACAGCTTATTGGCTATCGAGGAAAAGGCACTGACCTACAGAGAGAAGATGTATACCTTATTCCACAAAACAACTATCTTTCTATAAATGGATAATACTTCTTTTCACAGCCAGAAGATATCGAGTTCAAAACATATATGTTTTAAAAACGAAACACCTATGTTTTGAATTCGAAACATAGGTGTTTTGAAATAAGAAATATAAACGATCACATCAATAGTCTTTCTCATTCGCCAGATTCCACATATTCAGAAAAGAGGCTTTCGTTATGTCGACAATCTTATTCCAGTTTATCTTTTCCACATGGTCGCTTGGCATATGATAGTCAGGATGACCATCCGTATGGTACCAGATGACCGGAATATCCAAAAGAGCGAACGAAGCGTTATCGCTCCCCCCTACCGGCTTATCCCACGGACGATAATCAGGAGTCAGATTCAAGCCATATTTCTTGATATCGTTTTTCAACCAATCGCCAAACACAGGATGCGCTTCCGTATAGAAATAAACGACATGCATCGGCTTGGACTCGTCTTTATTACGGCCAATCATGTCGTAATTCAGATACCCCTTCACCTTATCCATCTCCAAGAATGTCTGCACGAAATATTTGGAGCCTAACAAGCCTTTCTCTTCACCATCCCAGAAGGCGAAAATAACGGTTCGCTCCGGTTGAACCCCCGTCGCTAAAAACGCCTTAGCGACCTGCAGGACAGCTGAAACACCCGAAGCATTATCGTCGGCCCCGTTATAGACCGGTCACCGTCCAGCATCGGGTCAAAGCCGAGATGATCGTAATGGGCGCCAATAATCACATATTCGTTCGGGTTCTTACCCTCGATCTTCCCCAAGATGTTGTTCATCGACAACTTCTGATGAACACCTTGTTTCAACTTCGCGATCGAATCCGGATGAACCTGGAAACGGCCCTTCTTCTGCCGTTCCTTGTTATAAGCCTCAAAAGGTTGGTAATAGGATTCGAACAGAGGTTCGATCCCCATCGTTTTCAAATTAGATACAATATATTCACCGGCAATACGCCCACCACGGAAACCAGCTTCACGCCCTTCCAATGCATCGCTTGCCAGAAAACCGATATAGCCTCGGCATTTGCCCTGTTAATGACATCCAGCCCTTTCTTTTCAGGCAACTCGGCCCATAGCGTAGCACTTAGTGCAATAGAGGCTAAAAACAATCCCGTTTTTCTCATTTCGATATTGTGTTTTACAGATTATAGTTTTCTACATTATGCAAATATACGGATATTTGTATACATTCGAACTATAATGACAGAACACAAATATGATTTTAGTGTGGTTGTAGACAAGAGCAGGACTGACTTCATTAAAATAAAAAAAGGCCAAACTCCGCTATCTCATAAGCGTCGAATACCTCCCCCTTTTATCTCTCACCAGTCTTTCAAAAGACTACGGTGAAGAGACTACATCTAACAAATTATTTACTGTTTAATACTCAATTTTTAGAGCTTTCGCTCATTTGGCTCACCAATCTGCGAATCTCAGCATTTACTCGCTGGCACATTGAACCATTTCCTACTGACTGATAACGATCAGCCTGATAACGCAACATCGCTAAAGTACGCATACTTTTTTCGTTTTTCTCTCATCATCATAATTTTACTCATTTAAGTTCTCCACGCTTGGAGAACGATTAATAATAACTAAACCTAAACTTCTTTTTCTTTTT
>ENA-OQCE01000404-OQCE01000404.1-human-gut-metagenome-genome-assembly--contig:-NODE-404-length-20935-cov-3.787870_pt1 | contig 20935 bp, 24 predicted proteins | sample MGYA00242495_ERZ504572 | MGnify/ENA primary metagenome ERZ504572 (study PRJEB26092, sample SAMD00036228) | human gut metagenome | host: Homo sapiens | study: EMG produced TPA metagenomics assembly of...
TTTGAAAAAAGTGGAGATATTGACAAATGGAGAATAATTATTTGAAGAGATTTAAAGAAAACGAATTGCGCTCTTGCCAGTTAAAACAATTGGAGATATTGAAGATATTTGACCGTATTTGTAGAAAACACAATCTTCGTTATTGGATAGATGGAGGTACTTTATTAGGCGCAGTTCGGCATAAAGGTTTTATTCCTTGGGATGATGATTTGGATGTGGCGATGCCGTCTGAGGACTATAAAAAACTGGATCAGATCATTCAGAGTGAATTACCGGACCATTTGTTTTGGCAAACCCCAAAAACGGATCCGACAATGCCTTATGGTTGTACTAAAATTCGAGATTTGAATTCTTTTTATGTTGAATTTAGGGATGATTTTACTTTACCATATCATAAAGGTGTTTTTATTGATATATTTGAAATGATAGATTATCCGTCATTACCAAATAAATGGACTCGATTTTTGTTAAAGAGAATATCAAGAAGTTTGGCTATATTGAGAAATAAACGCTATTTAAATTTCCATTCTATATTGGAAATACCTTATTTTTGTTGTATTTATTGTGCATTGAAACCTATTTGGAATATTTTGAACTTAGTTTCTAAAAAAGAAAATTTATCTTATTTACCATTAGTCAATTCAGGAGGATGGGTATATCCTGTAAAAAGTATTTTTCCTTTAACTACAATAAAATTTGAAAATATTGAATTCCCTGCTCCTTGTAATCCTGATTCTGTTTTAAAAATATTATATGGAGACTATATGACATTACCTCCTGTAGAGGAAAGACAGATTCATGCTACTTTTATTAAAACAAATTTATTTTGAATTTAACTTAGTTGATTATGAAGCCCTTTCTGATAGATGTACCTGTATTAATTTTGTTTTTTAATCGGCCTAATTTATTAAAGGCTGTGTTTGATCAAGTACGTATTGCACGACCCAGTAAATTATTTTTGTATCAAGATGGTCCACGTAATAGTCAAGATATGATCATGATAAAGGCTTGTCGGGAGGTTGTTGCTAATATAGATTGGGAATGTGAGGTGTATCGTTTCTATCAAGAAAAAAATTATGGATGTGATCCCTCAGAATATATTTCCCAAAAATGGGCTTTTTCTTATGTTGATAAATGTATTGTTTTAGAGGACGATGATGTCCCTAGTATTAGCTTTTTTTCTTTTTGTAAAGAACTCCTGGATCGTTATGAGCATGATACCCGTATAACCATGATAGCAGGAATGAACCATGAAGAAATATCTCAGGATGTCCCCTATGATTATTTTTTCACGTCTACTTTTTCTATTTGGGGATGGGCAAGTTGGAAAAGAGTTATAGATCAATGGGATGAGTCTTATTCGTTTTTAGATGATGCTTTTAATATGAAACAGCTGTCTGATATAATAAAGCAGCGTTCTTATAGAAGGATTTCATATCGACTTGCCAATTTCATAAAAAGGATAATAAAGCTTATTATGAATCCATTTTTAGAGCTTGTATGTTGTTTAATTCAGGTTTAAGTATTGTTCCAACAAAAAATATGATCAATAATTTAGGGGCAAGTGTGGATTCCACGCATTTTACATCTTCATTTGATTTAATGCCTCGTGGTTTGAGACGTATCTTTACAATGAAACGATATGAATTAACAGAACCATTAAAACATCCCCGATATGTGATAGAAATGTAGGGTATAAGGATCGGTTGTATAAGATCCAAGGATGGGGACATCCTTGGATTAAGATAGGACGAAGTTTTGAAGAGCTTTATTTGAATTTACTTGCAGGTAATTTTGCTATTATAATGGATGCAGTGAAGAAAAGGGTTTTAAAAATATTGGGGAAAAGAATGTAACATTATAATGAGAAAAACAAACTACCGAATATAAAGAATCTTCTGTTCATTGGTTGATTTGGCTATTTGTTTGGCTTTGAGGGATCAGTATGTCCATAAGATAATAACACAAATGAAAGACAAAGGGGCTGTAGAAAGGAAGAATGGATATTGGAATTAAAAGTTGGGAAATGAAAATCGTCATCATAAACACATCCGACCGTACCGGAGGCGCAGCCGTGGCTGCCGGGCGTTTAGGTAAGGCATTAGAACAAGCCGGGATACAGGTTGACAAACTTGTCAGGAAAGATACTTGGTTGAACCGTTTCCGATTTTATTGGGAGCGGTTGATTATTTTTTTATGCAATCATTTAAACCGTAAGAATCTGTTTGCGGTTTCCATCGCCAATACCGGAACAGATTTGTTGGGGCATCCTTTGGTGGAAGAGGCCGATATTATTCATCTTCATTGGATTAATCAGGGGTTTCTGTCATTGAGGGATATAGAAAGATTGGTGAAACAGAACAAGCCTATTGTGTGGACTATGCATGATATGTGGCCTTGTACAGGTATTTGTCATCATGCGAGAGATTGTGAAAAGTTTCAGACAGAATGTGAGTCTTGTTTCTTTTTGAAGTCGAAAGGTAAGGATCTCTCGACTTCTGTTTTTGATAAAAAAATGTCCTTGTATAAGGACGCCAATATAACCTTTGTCGGCTGTAGCCGATGGCTGTCCGGCAGGGCAAAGAAAAGTTATCTGTTACGGGGCAAGGCGGTTCTGTCTATTCCTAATCCGATCGATACGAAGGTCTACCATCCGATGGATCAGGGTATGGCTCGTGAATTATTGGGGCTACCTTCGGGAAAGAGGCTGTTGTTATTTGGGGCGTTGAACGTTACAGACAAGCGTAAAGGGATTGATTATTTGATCGAGGCGTTAAGGAGAATGGAAAAACAAGATGTGGAGCTTGTCGTTTTCGGGCAGGTGAAAGATGATATCCGAGGCCTTTTCCCTGTACCGATCCATTCGATGGGATATTTGTCGGATGAGTCTAAAATCGTAGCCTTGTATAATGCTGTCGATATGTTTATCACTTCTTCCTTGGAGGAAAACCTCCCCAACACAATCATGGAGTCGATGGCGTGTGGAACTCCTTGTGTCGGGTTTGAAATTGGTGGTATTCCGGAGATGATCGACCATCGTGTGAATGGGTATGTCGCCAACTATAAGGATGCCGGTGACCTTGCTAATGGTATCCAATGGGTTTTGGAGCATGAAGATCGGCTGGCTCTTTCGGATGCCTGTGTGAAGAAAGTACAGGAGAATTATACGGAGGAAGTGGTTGCAAAGCAATATACGGCACTATACGAAAAGCTGCTGAAAGGGGAATAAGGTTGTATAAGGTAGGCATGATGTGATCACTATTTTTGATTTTTAAACAGGAGGGATAAGATGTTTTCTGTCTGGAGAAAGCATTTTTGATAATGATTCTTTACTTGAATTTATAAAAAGTAATTAGCATGAAGAATTTCAAGAATAAGACAGCTTGTATCCGTTCGGATATGAACAGGATAAAGGATGTGAGTACCGTTGCTAACGGTATCCATAACACATAAGAAATCAACGAAAACAATCAAGAGCCGTGGCCTTCAGGACACGGCTCTTGATTGTTTTATCTCACCCCATCAGCCACCTGCAGACGCATCCCACTCCCCCGCAGGCGATCAGTGTGTAGCCTGAGATTCCCAGCCAGTCGGCTGAGGGTGGCTGGTGGTCGGGGGAAGAGGGGCGTCGGGATTCTTGGGAATGTGGGGAGGGGGTTGGTTGTTCTTCAGGAGGGAGAGAATCCCGCCGATGCAGGCCAGGGTCACTTCCGTTTCCCCCTTCCAGAGGGAGAGGAGGGACAGGAGGACGAGGCTGGGGAGGAGGACAAGGACGGTCGCTGGGAGACGGTTTACGCTTGCGGGGAAAGATGACCTGGGCGAGCGTGAGGAAGAAGCTGAGGACTGTTTCAAGGACTTTCATAAATTAGAAGGATTTTTCAATTTTTAATTCTCAATCTTTAATTTTCTCGATCTGTCGGCAGAGCTTTATCAGCAAGATGCGGTAGGCTTCGCGGTTGTCGCCGTTGACTTCGCTGATGTAACGGCTGTATGAGATGGAACGGGCGAAAGCTGCGGGTTGTTGCTGACGTCGGCCGCCGGGGTGTAGGCATGGCGGATCAGGCGGGCGTAGTCCATGAAGGAATCCTGCGGAGTGTCGTAGACACGGAAACGGAGGGAGTGGACGCCCAACTCGATACCTTCGCCTTTCCACCAGACGTTTTTCTTGCCGTAGGCGGTGATACCGAAAAAGTTGTGGTGCTCGCGTGCGAGATCGCTCTGTCCCCAACCCGATTCGATGACCGCCTGTGCAGGATCACTACCGGATTGATCCGGAAACTTTCTCCCGCCTTGCGGGCAAGAGGGAGATATGACGATATAAAATCAACCTGTTCTGCTTTCATTTTCTTGTTGTTTTTGGACACTGTTTTGATTTTTTACAAACAGCCCCTTTTAATTATATTCTTGTTGTTTTCGCCTGATGATTTGAACGTCTTTTCGGTCATATCCGCCCCTCTCTTCTTCGTCAGATAGTTCGCTTATCCTCCTCGTCAGAGTGACGGATCTGCCTCAAAAAGACTTCTCAAATCATCAGGCAGAAAAATCAAAACAGTTTCTTAGTCTGTTTGAATTTAGCTTCCGGCCTACAGTTCACCCGGTTTCTCCTCCCCGCCTCCGGAAGACGGTTTGTCACCGGCCGGGACCAGGTCGAGATGTTCGAATGTGACATTCTTTTTCACCTGCGTCAGCATGGTCCCCGGCGAGAAGACGATACGCGCCTTGTTGAAGAAAGACGTGTTGAAGTCTGCTTCGTTCTCCACCCCTTTGCTGCCTGCGACCATCCGGAAGTTACCCAGGCGGCCCAGCTGGATCACATCCCCTTCTTCCAACCGTTCCTCCATGACGGACAGGATGCCGTCGATGACCAGTTTCACATCTCCCACGAAGGCGGAGCTGCGCACTGCCACCATGTTACAGAACTTTTCGAATTTCAATTTCTTCAAGGAACGGACCTGTGCATAGTACAGCTTCGACCCCTCGGCTGCGTCTTTGCGCATATCCGGTCTTCTTACCAAGCGATAGTTTAATGACATAAGCGTGATTAGTTTTTAAATGAATACTTTTACGGAATCTTTTTTTCATTATCGATAACAAGACAAAGGTAAGGTCCCGGTACAGGCAGAAATACAGATTGGGGAACATCGGCGAAGATCGATGCGGAAACAGGTAGAAAGAAGTAGGATATAAATGTGATTATCTATTGAATATTGATTTTTATTCCGTATCTTTATAGGACAATGAAACGATGGGAATTATGATCGTAAACGAATTCGAAATCAGAAGTTACGGGTGGCAGGAATTGGCGGTCCTTTACGGGCCGGATTTGATGCCGGAATCGGCCGGGAAACGGTTGTCCAAATGGGTGGGGGCAGACCCGGTGTTAGAGACGGAGCTGCAGGGCTACGGTTGGCGGAAAGGGAAGAAGACGTTGACACCCCGACAGGTGAAGACAATCGTGCAGTTTTTGGGTGAGCCTTGAAACAAGGGACTTCTGTGTACGAAACAAGGGACTTTGACGTGTAAGACCAGGGAGCTTGGGAGACAAAAGACCGGACTTCCGGATGCGGAAGAGGGTACTTTTTCCCATCGATAGGGAGAGGATAAAGGCCGGCCGGCATTGCAGGCAATAAATAGATAAGCATATGAGCAAGTTAAAAAAAAGCGGAAAGGTGACTATTGCCGCTCGTACAAGAAAATCAGAAAAGAGGTACGGGACGCGTCCGATCCGCTGTACGAAATGATCGTTTATGCACTCTTCCTTACGGAGGAGGCCAAGGGGAAGCAGGAGAGGATGTGCGCCGTGGCGCAGAATTTCTTCCAGGAATTCGGGGATGACCTGCATCGTCTGATTTTCGGGATAGAAGAGAAAGCGTATAAGAACCGCATCCCGGTGTCGAAGCCGGAATTTCTGATCGGGATTTTTAAGACGCTGTGGTTGATGGAGGTATTCGGGGACGTACGGCCCCGGTATCTGATCGGTTTTATGTCGGAGACGTTCGATCTGGGCCTGGCGGAGTCTTCCATACGGACCATCTGGTATGACAAATGTGGGATGTATGACCAATTGAGGCCTGTTTTGCAGGAATTTTTTCGGAATTTGTATAGGAAATAACGTGTAAACCCGCTTGCAATGCGCCGCGCCGGCTTTTTTATCCGACATTTTTGGGTATTACAAAACGCCCCTTTCCTGTCGTACCTTTGCCCATGCCGATTGAAAAGGGCGCAAATTAATGAGCTTATATATATATTAATATATTTATTCTAAGATGTAGGATTGAACCGAAACTGACGGAAAACCTCTACAAGTAGCTGAAAATAAATTGTTTATATTGTGCTATTGACTGCACCGTTTTTATTTGGGGTAAAAATGTTTAATTTTAAATCCGTTCATTATGAAAAAGGATATGACGTTTTCGGCCGATTTTGCAAGATGCGGCTATACGAAAGTTTCCCGGCAGGCCATGCAGATTGCTTTTACGCCGGGAGACAAGTGTGAAAAAGAGGCAAAGGTGCTCCTGTGCATATTGGGTTTTGCCTATTTCAAAAAAGGAGAAGTCTCCTTTCATTTCAAAGACTATGCTTGTGAACGAGGCGAGTGGAATCACCTCTTATTCGGAACTGGCACGGCGTACGGCTGATGCGCAGGGCGGCAGTCACGGCTGTCGGACATCTTGTCGAGGCAGGATGGTTGACGGTTACGGCGGTGGGCAGGATGACGAAGTTCACCTTGACCTTCTATGACGCGCTCCCCAGCCCGACGGCCACGGCTCTCCGCAGGGGGGCGGCGGCGACGGTTTGTCGCTTGCGACAGCCTCTACATGTACCAGAACGGGACGGTCTATAACACCGGGGAGACTGTCTGATGGGGTTGAATGCCGTACAATCGTATCCGGCGGAGCGGGTCTTGGTGGCCGCTCTGCTGGGACGTCCCGCCTCTTTCCACGAATTGGGCGGACGGGTGACGGAAGAGATGTTTACCGAACCGGGGCTGCGCCTGGTGTTCCGTGCCTTTGCCGAGCTGGCCTCGCGCGGCGAACGGATCGACATGGCGACGGTCGAGGCGGAGATGTTCCGGTCGATCACCGGCTTTATGGCGAGCTGAACGGAGTCTCTTTCCTAAGCGCCATGTTGCAGGCGGTGCGCAACGACAGCCACATCCACGAATATGTGCGTCTGGTACAGCGCGAATGGATGTTGCGCGGCTGTGTGGCGAGCCTGAACAAACGCGGCCTGGAGGCGCAGCAGCCGGATGTCGACGTGATGAAGCTCCTCGCCGGTGTCACAGACGACATGGACGGCTTGCGTGAACATGCCTCCGGAGGCGTGGATGTCCGGATGGCAGCCGAGGTGGCACGCGAAGTCCTGGCGCGTTCGTTCCGTAATCAGGAGGCACGCGAAAAAGGGGAACATATACAGGTGCGTACCGGGTTCGACGAACTGGACGACTTGACGGGCGGCCTTTACCGGGGCGAACTGGCGGTGCTCTCCGGACGGCCTTCGATGGGAAAGACGGCGGTGGCTTTGCACATGGCGCTTCAGGCGGCGCGTGCGGGGCGGAATACGCTTTATTTCAGCATCGAGATGAGCGAGGAGGAGGTGACGGAACGTATCCTTTCGATGCTGAGCGGCGTGGAGGCCGGCAAGATCCGTTTCAAGGGGACGAACCGCGAGGAGCGTGCGTTGTTGGAGAAAGCGGCGGCTGAGCTGGCGGGGTTGCCGTTGAGGATCGTCTATTGCGGTTCGCTCGCCATCGACGAGATCCGTGCCGTGCTGATGACGCGCAAGGCTCGCCGGGAGCTGGACATCTTCTTCATCGACTATCTGAACCTGATCCATATCCCTTACACACGGGGCAGCCGCAACGAGACGACCGATCTGCCCTGGGCGATGTGGTGCGGAAGGTGAAGCTGATGGCGGTCGAGCTGGATGTGCCTGCCGTCCTGTTGGCGCAGATGAACCGCGACAGCGACCGGCGCCTGGCTCCTTATCTGCCGATCTTGAGCGACCTGCGTAACTCCGGTGCGATTGAGCAGGTGGCGGACCAGGTGATCTTCGTCTACCGGGCCGAGAAATACGGCATCTTGTACGACAAGGATACGAAAGAGGACCTGCGGGGCGTGGGCTACCTTTTGGTCGCCAAGAACCGTAACGGGGCGACCGGACGGGCGCGTTTCCGCTACAATGTTTCGATGACACGGTTCCTGTCTTATGAAAACCGGTTGTTATGAGAGGCGATTCGTTGAAAGAGAGAATCCTTCGGGTGGCCACGATCGAGGAAGTGGTGGCTGCCTATGTGCCGTTGCAGCGCAGCGGTGCGGGATATGTCGGCTTGTGTCCTTTCCATGCAGACAAGCATCCTTCGTTGCACGTCCATCCGGGAAAACAGTTTTTCAAATGTTTCGCTTGCGGCGAAGGCGGAGACTTGTTCGCTTTCGTGCAGAAGATCGAGGGATGTTCGTTTACGGAAGCGATGGGAATGCTGGCGAAACGGTATTCGATTGACAGTAGGGAGTGGACAGTAGACAATTATGCAGGGAAGAAGAAAAGGACGGACGGAAAGGGGACGACCGGAAAGAGGACAGCCGGCTCCCCGGACAAAACGGCAAATGAAAACAGTGACGACCAATTGTCTGTTGTCAATTCTCAATTGTCCATTCGGACGATTGGCGCCGCCAATCGTCTGTTCGCCTCCCTGTTGCAGCCTTACGTGCCGGAAGACGAGGCTTTGAGGGAGACGTACCGTCTTTTCGGGGTGGGGATCGCTCCTCCGGAAGTGCCGGCGGATTACCGGAAGATGCGGTCGCGGCTGATCTTCCGATCCGGGACGAGAAGGGCGGACTGGTGGCGTTTGCGGCCCGCAGGCGGACGGATGGTGAGGAGGGAGCCAAGTATGTCAACTCGCCGGCCAGTCCGGTCTATAGCAAGAGCCGGGTGCTTTATGCGCTGGACCTGGCGGGGGAGGCGATACGGGAGAGGCGGTTCGTCTTCGTCACCGAAGGCTACAAAGACGCCCTGGCGATGCATGTCGCCGGATTTACGAATACGGTGGCGCTCTGCGGGGTGGCTTTCACTGCCGGGCATCTCCGGTTGCTGGCGGGATATACGCAGCGGATCGTCCTGCTGCTGGATGCCGACAGGGCCGGGGAGGCGTCGATGGAAAAGATCGTGGCGATGCTCTCGTGCGGGACAGGCCCGGAAGGGGAGCGGTTGGAGCGGCCTGTTTGTTCGAAGTGAGCCGGATGCAGCTTCCTTACGGGGAGGACCCGGACAGCCTGCTGCATGGATCGGGCTTCGTCTCTTTCCGCCGTCAGATCACCGCTTCCCTCCATTTGGCTTTGCTGGAAACCTACGAACACCGCCTGCTTCGGCAGATCGCAAAGACCGTGAGCGATTTATCTCTCTGTCTTTCATGTGAAGACCGAATATCTTTGTTATCTTTGCTCGCAAAACAGAAATCCCGCCTCTCACGCGTGACGATGCGGCTGGGGAGGAATGTGGTGGTGTAAACAACCGGTCACCGATGAATTTGCCGGAGTCATTCGCGGGAGACGGATTGTTAAGTTAAATGGAACATAGTCATAATTATTATGCAGTTACAACCTACATTTTCAATCATAACGATTACCTATAATGCCGTGCGTCTGGTGGAGCAGACGTTGTTGAACGTGTTGAGCCAGTCCTATCCGAACATCGAATATATCGTGATAGACGGCGGTTCGACAGACGGGACGGTGGATATCATCAGACGGTATGAATCGGGACTGGCCTATTGGGTGAGCGAGCCGGACAAGGGGATATACGATGCCATGAACAAGGGGCTTCAAAAGGCGACGGGCGATTATGTCTGGTTCATCAACGCCGGCGATACCCTCTGTTCGTCCGATACGGTCCAGTCGGTCGTTTCCAAGCTGCAGAAGAGGAAGGCTTTGCCGGATATCATCTATGGGGAGACGAATATCGTGGACGAGGAAAGGCGGTCACTGGGACTACGCCGCCTCAGGCGCCGCGGAAGCTCTCGTGGAAGAGTTTCCGGATGGGGATGTTGGTTTGCCACCAGTCGTTCATACCAAAACGTGCGATTGCCCCGTCATATGATTTGCAATATCGCTATTCGGCCGATTTCGACTGGTGTATCCGTTGCATGAAGCAGGCCCGTTCATTCTGTAACACGCATCTCACCCTGTCCGACTTCCTGGACGGCGGTACGAGCACGACGCAAAGAAAAGCATCCTTGCGGGAGAGATATGCGATTATGTGCAAATATTATGGTACTTTTGTTACGGTTTTGCTCCACGCTGGTTCGCCATCCGTTTTTATACGGCGAAGTGCCTGAAGGGGCGGGTGTAAAGAATATGAATTTTAATGAGACATATATGAAGGATTTGCTGAAGCAATGGGGGAAACATGTTGTTGCCCTGATTTTGTTTTTGGGACTGGTGATGACCTATTTTTCACCGGCGGTGTTTGATGGGAAAGTAATCATGCAGGGCGATAATATCAAGCGACCGGAATGGGATCAAGCCAGATGGATCAATACGCCGAGACGGCACAGCCGGGTGAGTTCAGTGTCTGGTCGGATGCGATGTTCGGAGGGATGCCGTATGTGACAGGATATGGGCAGGCCGCACCGAGTATGCCTTCTTATTCGATTGTGGATGGTTGGTTGAAAAAGGTGGGATATGGTGATGCGGCGATGGTTTTTACCGGGTTAGTGTGTTTCTACCTGCTGATGTGCGTCATGGGAGTAAACTGGTGGCTCGCGATTGCCGGGGCATTCGCTTTTGCATTCGCATCCTATAATATCATTATTATCGAGGCGGGGCATATCGTGAAAGCCTATGTGATCGGTTATATGCCGGTGACGTTGGCCGGTATGGCATTGCTTTTCAGGCGCTCCTATCTGTGGGGAGCGTCTTGTTCCTGTTGGGGGTAGCCTTATCCTTGGCGAACGGGCATATCCAGATCACCTATTATCTGGTCCTGCTTTGTCTGCTGATCTATGTAGGATATGCGGTCAGAAAGATCAAGGAGAAAGCCTATGGCGAATGGTTGAAGACCTCCCTGATTATGGCCGCTTGCGTCGTATTGGCCGTATTGCCTAACGCGCAGGGGATGTATTCCAATTGGGATCTGGGACAGCACTCCATCCGTGGCGCTTCGGAGCTGACGCCGAAACCGGATGCTTCGGGAAAAGTGGAGAAGGCTTCCACCGGTTTGGATAAGGATTATGCTTTTCAATGGAGTTACGGCTGGAAAGAGTTGATGACCGTTCTTGTGCCGAATGTATATGGCGGTGGTTCGGGAGGAACGTTGGACAGCTCTTCCGAGCTATACAAGGAGTTGAAGAAAAACGGGGCCCAGGTGGGGAAAGAAGTACAGACCTATACCTATTGGGGAGATAAGATATTCACTTCCGGGCCGGTCTATTTCGGGGCGTTGGTCTGCTTCCTGTTCGTCTTGGGGATGTTCGTGATCCGGAATCCTATGAAATGGTGGCTGCTGGCTGGATCGGTGTTCCTGACATTCCTTGCGTTGGGACGTAATTTCGATTCTTTCAACGACCTGATGTTCCATTATTTGCCTTTGTACAATAAGTTCCGTACAGTCGAGATGGCGTTGGTGATACCGGGATTGGTATTTCCGATCGTCGCTATTTGGGGGTTGCGGGAAATCTTGGCCGAAAAAGTAGAAGAAACTTGTTTGAGAAAAGGATTCTTTTGGGCTCTGGGATTGACCGGAGGCCTTTGTGTGATCCTTTGGCTGATGCCTTCCTTGTTGTTGGATTTCCGGTCTGCATACGATGCGCAGTTCCAGAACCAGGTTCCGGAGTGGTATTACACGGCCTTGTTGATGGACCGTGCTTCGCTGGCTTCGGCCGATGCGTTGCGGTCTTTGATCTTCATCCTGTTGGGAGCCGGGTTGCTTGTCTGGTTCTGGAAGGCGAAGAACAAGAAGACTGCGGCGACTTTCGTAAGTGCAGGGGTGGCAGTCCTTATTTTGATTGATCTTTGGACGGTGGATCGTCGTTATCTGAATGACAGTAATTTCGTCAAGCAGCAGCCGGCGGAGATGTATAAGGAAACGGTTGCCGACAAGGCGATTCTGCAGGATGCGGGTTCGACTTTCCGTGTGTTGAACATCAATAACCCGTGGCAGGAAACGAATACTTCCTATTTCCATCATTCTATCGGAGGGTATCATGCCGTCAAGCTGCGCCGTTACCAGGAGCTGATCGACCATCGGCTGGACGGTGAGTTGCGTGGGATTATCGGTGCTTTGCAGAAGGCACAGACGGCTGAAGATGTGATGTCTGCGTTGGCAGCTTGTCCTACCTTGAATATGCTGAATACCCGCTATGTCATCTATAACCCCGAACAGCAACCGTTGAAAAATCCGTATGCATTCGGGAATGCCTGGTTTGTAGACAAGCTGGATATGGTGGACAATGCGGATGCCGAGATAGAAGCCTTGAATACGATCGATCCGTTGAGAACCGCTGTGGTTGATAAGCGTTTCCAAGAAGATTTGGAAGGATTTGTGCCGCAGAAAGATTCGACCGCAACGATCGTGTTGGAAGAATACCGTCCGAACCGTCTGACCTATAAGAGTAAAGCGGATAAGGAACAATTGGCAGTCTTCTCCGAAGTATATTACCAGCCGGGTTGGAAGGCTACGGTCGATGGTAAGGAAGTGCCTCATTTCCGTGCGGACTGGATATTGCGTGGCATGCGTGTTCCGGCAGGCGAACATACGATCGTATTCGAGTTCCGTCCGTCCGGTTATGTGACGGCTGCATACGTTTCTTCCTACAGTTCGTTCCTGATCTTGTTATTGCTGATCGCTGCGATCGGTTGGTCGGGATGGAAATATTGGAAAAAGAGTAAAAATTGATATTGTTCAAACGTATCACTTTTGACGGTCGTCGTGGTAATAAAGACGACCGTCTTTATCCCGATGAAGTCAATGTTCGTATGGGATGAAGACGGTTGTCTTGACAATGACTTTTGGGAGTCTTTTTATTTGTAGAACGTCTTTTGGAATGCCGAAAACTCTTCCTTTTTCAAAACCAGCCTGTTCCAGGCAGCATCTAAAAATCCACAACCGTATCCTGACAGTTGGATAAAGGAGGCGATAATCGACAGGAAGCCGATTTTGATGCTTTTATTCTGAATCGAAGAATCCGCAAAGATAAGCAAACAGAAAAGTCCGAGCGGCAATAAACTCCAAGTGCAGAAGAGGCTTCCGACCAGGAAAAAGAGTACTCCTAATGTAAAGGCTGCCGGCAATAGATGTACCAGTTTAAGCGAGTCCGGATATTTCTTGTACAAATTGATACGGGCGATGCCGGAATTATAAACCTGGCGGAAGAACTTGTGCCAATCCGTACGTCTTTTGTGATATACCCAGGCCGAGGGAAACAGGCATACTTTGTTGCCGTTCTTGAATAGGCGGATACTGAAATCGATATCTTCTCCGAAACGCATGGGGGAGAAGCCGCCTAACGCTTCGTAGGAGCTTTTCCGGATTCCCATGTTGAAGCTACGGGGGTAGAACTTATCCATCTTCTTTTTTCCGCCACGAATGCCGCCTGTCGTAAAGAAGGAGGTCATGGAGTAGTTGATGGCTTTCTGCACGTCCGTAAAGCTGTCAGAGGCCTTGTCCGGCCCTCCGAAAGCGTCCGCCCCGGTTTCCTTCAGTTCCTTGTTTACCGATTTGATGTAGTCGGGAGGCAGGATGCAATCTGAATCGAGAACGATCAGGTAATCGCCTTTGCTCTGCTTCGCCCCGTAGTTACGGGCATTGCCCGGACCGCCATTAGGAATATAGGAATAGGAAACATCCAACTTATCTTTGAAAGCTTCGACTACATGCTGGCAAGTCTCCTTCGAGCCGTCTTCGACGATGACGACTTCGAAGTTTGTTTCACTCTGCCGTGTAAGGCTGTCCAATAACTCCTCTACCTCGTTGGGACGGTTGTAGACAGGGATGATAAGGGATAAATGGGATGTTGCCATATTTATGAATTCTTTAAGATGTAATATCCGCAGGTTGTATAGAAGTTACGGATATACGGGATATTCAGGAATCTCCATAGTTTTCGAGGATGGAGATTGAATTTTGTTTCGTAATTAGGGTTGATGAAATAGAGGACTTCTTCGACTATCCGGTATTTTTCTTTGTGCACGATCGAGAGAAAACGTTCCAGTGAAATGCCGGTATCTTTGATTTCCAAAAGTCCTCCGGGATTGACATTCCCCCATTCCAGCACTTTTTTATATACGGGACGGGGCAATAAATGGAACCAGGGCAAATGGCTTAGGAGCTTGTTGTTGCAAATCTGCTGGTGACCTCCGAATGGATTTTGCAGGGTGGAAAGGCTACGAAAATAATACCGTGGGGACTTAAGAACCTCTTTATAAAAGGCAAGAATAATTCTTGGTTGGGGATGTGTTCTATCACATCCCGGATGATGATAATGTCGAACTTGTTGTGCAGTTCGGTTACTTTGTAGATATCCTCGCAGATCAATGTCAAGTTTCTGTTGTTGGGATGTACGCTGTAGATTTCTTTTGCGATTGCAATCTGGCCTCCGTTGATGTCTATGCCGGTCACTTGGCAACCGAGATCCAGAAAGGGCTTTATGTTTCCTCCTTCCCCGCAACCGATTTCGAGAATGTGGGAATCTGCCGTAATCGGTTTATGCTTTTCAATGAAAGGTATTACATATTTTTGTGTCGTAATACTTTGTTCGTTGAAATATAGTTGTCTGTCAGCGTGTCTTTTTTGCATATCTACAAAATAAAAAAGAGGGTGTGCCGAAAGCTTCATACTTTTGAGCACACCCTCAGATATATTAATATCTGTAATGTTCGGCCTTATAAGGTCCTTCGACCGGTACGCCGATGTAATCGGCTTGCTTCTGAGTCAGTTTGGACAGTTTGACGCCGATGCGCTCCAGGTGGAGGCGGGCAACTTCTTCGTCCAAACGTTTCGGCAGGCGGTAGACACCTATTTCGTAAGGCATTGTCCACAAATCCATCTGGCCAAGACTTGATTTGTGAAGGAGTTGCTCATTACGAAAGAAGGATGGCCTGTCGCGCAACCCAAGTTCACCAAGCGGCCTTCTGCCAACAGGAAGATAGAGTTGCCTGTCGGGAATGTGTACTTGTCAACCTGCGGTTTGATGTTGGTGTGCTGGATGTTCGGATAGTTCACCAGCTTGTCGACCTGGATTTCGTTGTCGAAATGGCCGATGTTGCAAACGATGGCCTGGTCTTTCATCTGGGCCATATGTTCGATGGTGATGATGTCGCAGTTACCGGTGGTCGTAACGAAAACGTTGCCTTCCTTGACGGCTTCTTCCATTGTCGTCACTTCGAAGCCTTCCATGGCGGCTTGCAGGGCGCAAATCGGATCGATCTCCGTGATCAGGACACGGGCTCCGTAAGAGCGCATGGAGTGGGCACAGCCTTTCCCTACGTCGCCATATCCGGCTACTACCACGACTTTGCCGGCGATCATCACGTCGGTAGCGCGCTTGATGCCGTCGGCCAGTGATTCGCGGCAACCGTACAGGTTGTCGAATTTCGATTTCGTAACGGAGTCGTTGACATTGATGGCCGGAACCAGCAGTTCACCTTTTTCCATCATTTGGTACAGGCGGTGTACGCCGGTAGTCGTTTCTTCGGAGACACCTTTCATTTCGGCGATCGTGCGGTGCCAACGGGTATTGTCTTCAGCCAGGATACGGTTTAAGGTATCCAGGATGACCTGTTCTTCGTGATTGCCACCTTTGCGGTTGATCGTTTCGGCATCGTTCTCTGCCCGGTAACCCATATGAACCAGCAGGGATGCGTCGCCACCGTCATCCACAATCATGTGCGGACCTTTGCCGTCGGGGAAACGGAGTGCCATGTCGGTACACCACCAGTATTCTTCCAGTGTTTCACCCTTCCAGGCGAAAACGGGAACACCATCGGCAGCGATGGCTGCGGCAGCGTGGTCCTGTGTAGAGAAGATGTTGCAGCTTGCCCAGCGAACATCTGCTCCCAACGCAACTAATGTTTCGATTAACACTGCGGTCTGAATCGTCATGTGCAGTGAGCCGGTGATACGAGCTCCTTTCAGAGGTTTCTGATCGGCGTACTTCTTGCGAAGTGCCATAAGTCCCGGCATTTCGTGTTCGGCGATCTCGATTTCTTTACGACCGAATTCAGCCAAACTCATATCTGCCACTTTATAAGGCAGATTAGTTGGAAATAATTGTGACATAAATTGATACTAAAATGTTAATGCTGCAAAGGTAGTAAAAAAAATCATACCGGAGTGATTCCCTGGTCGGCCAATAACTTCAATCCTAAATCCTTCAGTTTGAACTTCTGGATCTTTCCGCTACCGGTCATGGGGTAGGTGTCGACAAAGAATATGTATTTCGGAATCTTATGCCGGGCGATCTTTCCGCGACAGAAGTCCTTGACGATATCTTCCGTCATGGTGACGCCTTCGTGCAGGATGATAAAGGCTCCCACTTCCTCCCCGTATTTCTTGGAGGGAACGGCAGCGACCTGCACATCTTTCACGCCTTTCAGGTGATAGAGGAATTCCTCCAGCTCACGGGGGTAGATGTTTTCTCCTCCCCGGATAATCATGTCCTTGATGCGTCCGGTGATGCGGTAGTTGCCATGTTCGTCTTTCACGCCCAGGTCGCCACTGTGCAGGAAGCCGTCTTTATCGATGACTTCGGCTGTCGCGGCCGGGTTGTTGTAATAGCCTTTCATGGTATTGTAACCTCGGTTGCACATTTCACCTTGTACGCCTACCGGACATTCTTCTCCCGTTTCCGGATCGATCACGCGGACTTCGGTAAATTCGTAGTCACGTCCCACCGTATTGTAGCGGACTTCCGCCGGATCGTCGATGCGCGAATGTGTCATGCCGGGCGATGCTTCCGTCAACCCGTATACGCTGGTCACGCGCATGAACATTTTTTCTTCCACCTGCTTCATCAGTTCCACAGGGCAAAGGGAGCCTGCCATGATGCCGGTGCGGAGGGAGGTCAGGTCGAACATGCTGAACATCGGGTGATTGAGCTCGGCGATGAACATGGTCGGAACGCCGTAAAGGGCCGTGCACCGTTCCTTGTGGATGGAGGCGAGTACGACCAGCGGATCGAATTTTTCGACCATGACTTGTGTGCATCCATGCGTCAAGACGTTCATGGAGGCGAGCACGACACCGAAGCAGTGGAACAGAGGCACGCAGCAGCATAGTTTGTCGTCTGCTGTGAATTTCATGTGTTCTCCTGTCAACAGCCCGTTGTTGGCAATGTTATAGTGCGTCAGCATGACCCCTTTGGGAAAGCCGGTCGTGCCGGATGTATATTGCATATTCACGACATCGTGCGGGGTCACCAGCTTTTTGGCTTCCACCAGTGTCTCGTCACTGACGTTTTCGCCTAAAAGCAGCAGTTCGGGAGTGTTGTACATTCCTCTGTATTTCTCCTGCCCGATGTAAACTACATTCTTCAGAACCGGGAAACGTTTGCTTTTCAGGTAGCCGCGTTGTGATTCCTTCAGTTCGGGCAGCATGGTGTATACCATGTCGACATAGCTTCCGTCGAACACGCCGTCGGTAATGCATAATGTATGGATATCCGCGTTTTCGACCAGGAATTCCAGTTCGCTCTGCTTGTAGTTGGTATTGACGGTAACGGCCACTGCTCCGATCTTGGCGGCGGCATACAGGAATGTAAGCCAGTCAGGGACATTAGTCGCCCAGATACCGACATGCGTGCCATGTTTGATCCCGATCGAAAGCATGCCTTTCGCCATCCGGTCTACACGTTCGTTGAATTCCTTCCAGGTGAAACGGAGGTCGCGGTCGGAATATACCAGATATTCCTTGTCGGGGGTCGTCTCGGCCCAATGTTCCATCCACTGGCCGAGCGTCCTGTCTTGTAATTGTATTTCCATAGAGACGGCAGATTAATAGGGGGTGTAGATGACTCCGAGGATTTTCGCCGTATTGTCGGCAGCGGCATGTACGTGGTGGGCGACGATGGATCGTAGTAGATGCTGTCGCCTTCTTCCAGGATATAGGTATTCTTGCCGTAGTTGATTTCGAGGATGCCTTCCAGTACATAGATGAATTCTTCCCCTTCGTGTGTGGAAAGTACGAAATCCACTCCGTCTTCACTCGGAGCGACATCGATCAGGAACGGTTCCATATGGCGGCCCGACTTGTCTTGTGACAGCGAATGGTATTCCATGTGCTTGCGTGCCTTGCTGTCGTTGTTGCTGAAACCGATGCTGTTCGTGTCATTGCTATCTTTCTTGCGGCAAATGACGGGGCCCAGTTCGGACTGATCGTCCAGGAATGTCCCCAGACGTACGCCTAATACGCGGGCTATCTTGATTAGCGGGGCGAGAGACGGAAAGTCTATATTGCTCTCGATACGTTCTATTTGTTCGATGCTCAGACCTGAGCGTTCGGATACTTCCTGGGTGGAAAGTTGTTTGGATTCACGGATACTTTTGATTTTAGCTCCTATGATTTTGTTGTTTCCCATGAGCATTATATGTTTATTGTTTATTGAATCTTTTAATTTGTAACAGAACGGCGCAAAATTACATTAAATTTTCATTAAACAAAGGTATTAGGTAAAAGAAAAAAGGATGACCCCCGTGGAGACCATCCTTTTGAACTTCTTGCGAAGAAATTGTTTCTTACTTTCTGATGCCAAGCTCTTTGATGATAGCACGATATCTTTCGATATCAACCTTGATCAGGTAATCCAGTAAACGACGACGCTTACCTACCAACATTTTCAGAGCTCTTTCGGAGCTATGGTCTTTGTGATTAGCCTTCAAGTGTTCAGTCAAATGTGCGATACGAACTGTGAACAGTGCGATCTGGCTTTCTGCAGAACCTGTGTTGGTTGCAGACTTGCCATACTTTTCGAAAATCTCTTTTTTCTTTGCTGAATCTAAAAACATGATTCTTGTGTACTTTAATAAATTAATACTATGTTATCTAAGCGGGGACAAAGGTAGGGATTCATTTTTGATTGACAAATCTTTTTATGTATCTTTTTTTATTTTGAAGTGTCAATGTCATATACTTCTCGCAAATTTATTGTAATTTTGCGGCCAATAAATTAGTTTTCAATGCAAAAGATTAGAAACATCGCGATTATCGCGCACGTAGACCACGGTAAGACAACGCTCGTGGATAAGATGTTATTAGCCGGTAAGCTTTTCCGTGAAGGACAGGCAGAGCCGGATCAGTTCCTGGACAATAATGACCTGGAACGTGAACGAGGGATTACGATCCTTGCCAAAAATGTATCTATTAATTATAAAGGTTATAAAATCAACATTATCGATACTCCGGGACACGCCGACTTCGGAGGTGAAGTGGAACGCGTATTGAACATGGCTGACGGTTGCTTGTTGCTGGTCGATGCTTTCGAAGGCCCGATGCCGCAGACTCGTTTCGTGCTTCAGAAGGCTATCCAGTTAGGCTTGAAACCGATTGTGGTCATTAATAAGGTAGACAAGCCGAATTGTCGTCCGGAAGAGGTGCAGGAAATGGTGTTCGACCTGATGTTCAGTCTTGATGCAACGGAGGAACAGCTCGACTTCCCGACGATCTACGGTTCTGCCAAGCAGGGTTGGATGTCGGAAGATTGGAAAGAGCCGAAGGAAGATATTACCGCTTTGCTGGATGCTATCATCCAGTATATTCCGGAACCCCAGGTATTGGAAGGCTCTTCCCAGATGTTGATTACTTCGTTGGACTATTCCAAGTATGTAGGCCGTATCGCTGTGGGGCGCGTGCATCGTGGCGAACTGCGCGAAGGACAGGAGATCATGCTTTGCAAGCGTGACGGATCGATGGTGAAATCGAAGATCAAGGAAATCGACGTGTTCGAAGGGCTGGGGCGTACGAAAGTAGATGCTGTCCAGTCCGGTGATATCTGTGCGATTATCGGTGTGGAAGGTTTTGAAATCGGTGAAACGATTGCCGATGCCAATGATCCGGAACCGCTGCGACGATTGCTATCGACGAACCGACGATGTCTATGTTGTTTACGATCAATAACTCTCCGTTTTTCGGGAAAGACGGCAAGTTCGTGACATCTCGCCATATATATGATCGTTTGATGAAAGAACTGGACAAGAACCTTGCCTTGCGAGTGGTTCCGACAGATTCTGCCGATTCTTGGTTGGTGTATGGACGCGGTGTTCTCCACTTGTCTGTCCTGATCGAAACCATGCGTCGTGAAGGTTACGAGTTGCAGGTTGGTCAGCCGCAGGTCATTATCAAGGAAATCGACGGCGAGAAATGCGAACCGGTCGAACAGTTGACGGTCAATCTGCCGGAAGAATGTTCCAGCCGTATCATCGATATGGTAACCAAGCGCAAGGGTGAAATGACGATGATGGAAAGCAAGAACGACCGTATGCATTTGGAATTCACGATTCCTTCCCGTGGTATTATCGGTTTGAACAATGCTGTTCTGACTGCATCAGCTGGTGAAGCGATCATGGCGCACCGTTTCCTCGAATACCAACCGTGGAAAGGTGAGATCGAACGCCGTACGAATGGTTCTATCATCGCGATGGAAACAGGTACTGCCTATGCTTATGCTTTGAATAACTTGCAATCCCGTGGACGTTTCTTTATTGCTCCAGGCGATGAGGTGTATGCCGGACAGGTGGTTGGCGAGCATACGAAAGACAATGACTTGGTGGTTAATGTGACGAAGTCGAAGAAGCTGACGAATATGCGTGCTTCCGGTTCGGATGATAAAGTGTCTTTGGCTCCTCCTACGGTGTTCAGCTGAAGATGCTTTGGAATATATCAAAGGCGATGAATATGTAGAAATCACCCCGAACAGCATGCGTATGCGCAAAATCATCCTTGACGAACT
>ENA-OQCE01000406-OQCE01000406.1-human-gut-metagenome-genome-assembly--contig:-NODE-406-length-20931-cov-2.900211_pt1 | contig 20931 bp, 25 predicted proteins | sample MGYA00242495_ERZ504572 | MGnify/ENA primary metagenome ERZ504572 (study PRJEB26092, sample SAMD00036228) | human gut metagenome | host: Homo sapiens | study: EMG produced TPA metagenomics assembly of...
CCACTAATGCCATTTAACTAATTTATATGCGTCCAGTTTTTGGGGTACACATCAGCTTTTTAGGCTCTTTTAGTCTCTTTTATCCGCTTTTTTAGACAAATTTCTTGAGATTCGTCATGCTGTGAAGGCTGAGGGCAATGGTCGACCCATTGTGCAGCAGTGCTGTTGTCGCTGGAGGCAGGATACCGGCTACACCAAGGGCAATCAGCGCGGCATTAAAGGAAACAACAAAATCATAGTTGAAATTGACACGCTTCATGAGCAGGTTGCTCAGTTCCTTTAGAACGATGAGCTGATGCAAGTCGCGGGCCGAAATGGTGATATCGGCAATTTCACGGGCAATATCAGCCCCTTCGGCAATGGCAATCCCAGCGTCTGCTTCAGACAAGGCAGGGGAATCATTGATACCGTCGCCTACCATGACGACACGGTGTCCTTCGGCCTTGGCGGCTTTGACGAACTGAGCCTTTTCCTCAGGCAGGACTTCCGCGTAAAACCGATCAAGCTCCAACGTCGCGGCTACATTTTCTGCTGTCCGTTTGCTGTCTCCCGTCATCATGACAAGGTTCTGGAAGCCAACGCGGCGCAGCGCCTTCATGACCTCCACAGCTTCCGGGCGCAAGGGATCGGAAATGCAGATGATGGCCATAAGGACCCCGTTCAATGCCATAAAGACATGGGAATAAGCTGGGGAACGGCTTTCGAACAGGTCTTCCTGACTCCGGGACACGGCAGTGCTCATCTTCAAAGATGAAGTGATGGGACCCGATGACAATCCGTTTGTCCCCGACACGGGAAGCAATCCCATGAGCTACGATGTATTCCACTTTACTATGGAGTTCATCATGGGTGATGCCTTCATCGGCAGCTTGACGCACAATGGCATTGGCCACAGAGTGGGGAAAATGTTCTTCCAGGCAGGCGGCATAGCGAAGGACCGTTTCCCGACTGTAACCATCAAAGCAAATGACGTCAGCAACCTTCGGCTTGGCAAGGGTCAGTGTTCCCGTCTTATCAAAGACAATGGTATCCGCCTCTGCCACCGCTTCGAGGAACTTGCCACCCTTGACCGTGATCTTGTAGGTACTGCATTCACGCATGGCTGACAACACCGCCAGCGGCATGGAAAGTTTGAGCGCGCAGGAAAAGTCAACCATGAGGACCGCCATGGCCTTCATAACATTGCGCGTGATCAGATAGGTCAGGAGGGTTCCGCCTAGGCACCACGGCACAAGACGGTCAGCCAAATGATTGGCCCTTCCTTCGAGGTTCGATTTAAAAGCTTCCGAATCCTCGATTATCTTAACGATTCGGTCAAAACGAGTATCCCCCACCGTTCCCGTCACCCGGATGCAGATTTCCCCATCTTCCACAACGGTTCCAGCAAAGACTGTTCCATCGACGGTCTTACGAACCGGCATCGATTCACCTGTCATGGAGGCCTGGTTCACGAGGCTTCACCGCCCGTCACCAACCCATCAAGGGGAATGGTGCTTCCCATCTTGACACTGATGACATCGCCCTTTTCCACTTCGGTTAAGGGCACTTCGATTTCCGTTCCATTTTCAAGGACCTTCCATGCGGTATCCACGTTAATGGACATATGGGAAGCCAGATCATGAACGGATTTTTTTAAGGTCCACTCTTCCAGGATATCTCCAATTCCAAGCAGCAGCATGATCGATCCGGCTGTACCAAGGTCGTTTTGAAGCATAGCCGCCGTAATGGCCGTTGCATCAAGGACCGGTACATCGAGTTTGCCTGAAAGAAGGCTCTTGACCCCCTTACGGATAAAGCCTAGGGTGTGATACCAGGCACGGAGCATGCGCACAGGCATGGGCAGGAACCACTTACAGGCAAAATGACGCGTCACATGGGAAATCAGACGATTGCGGTAGGTCCGATTGAGGATCAGGGCATCCGCCTGATGCTTGCTGGACTTTTGGAGGCCCGGATCATTGGGGTCAAGATAGGCCAAGGTGTCCAAAAGAATAGGACGAAGAGAAGCCCTCTTGTCCGGAGCAAAGGTAATCGCAACTTCGCCCGATGCACTGTAAAGCTTAACCTTGTAAACTCCACTGATCCTTTCCAGGCGGGAAGGATCACAGCGCCCTGCCGGGCATCAAACCCACGGAAGAGGACTCCTTTAGCGGACAAGCAGCGAACATGGATCCGGTCCCGGACCTCATGAATCATTTGAAATTTCACGATTGTCCCATCCTTTCTTCCTAGGAAATAGGGGTTTAGGCCTTATCTTCCACAGGTGTCAAGGCGTCTTCTTTAGCTTCATTTCAGCAAGTTCCGCTTCTTCCCGTTTACGATTTTCTTCCTTGGCTTGGGCCACGATGTCATCAGCCTGGGCATTGAGGCAGGGCCGCACTTTTTTCAGCGCATTTCTGTATGCGCAGGGCAGCAGCCGTCGCGCCAACGGCTGCTTTTTCATGCATTTGCTCTTGAAAAAGACACGGGCCGCAAGCCCCAGAGCAGCACCGCTCACAACCATACCAACATGCATCCAATCTTCTCTTTCCATAGATAGCACCTCTCTCCAAGATAATATACAGCTAACTCATTAGGAGATTCTTTAGTTTTGAATCTCTTTATCTTGTCATTATAGCCTTTTCTTTCTCCTGAAACAAGCCAAAATCTTGATGATTCTTACGAGAAACTCTAAACGTTCCTCAATTTTTGCTCATCTCCATTACATTTTATTGCAATAATTCATGTATTCTTTATTGTTATATAAATTAGGATTAACTAACATGTATCCCAAATAAAAAAAAGACCGCTGCAAAAAGCAGCGGCCAAACGAAAGCTCTTATTTAACGGCAAAGGCCTCAATTTCCACAAGGGCACCTTTAGGAAGCGCCGCTACCTGGAAGCAGGCACGAGCCGGACAAACACCTTTGAAGAATTCCCCATAGATTTCATTCATAGGTCCAAAGTCCTTGATATCCGCAAGAAGGACCGTCGTCTTAACGACATCATCAAGGCTGCAGCCAGCTTCAGCAAGGATATTCTTGACATTCGTCAAGGATTGTTTCGTCTGGGTGACGATATCATCGCCAGCAAACTCGCCCGTCTTAGGATCGATAGGAATCTGACCGGATACATAAACCGTCGTTCCGGAAGCTTCAATCCCCTGGGAATAGGGTCCAATCGCGGAAGGGGCATTTTTGGTAGCAATTTCTTTTTTCATGAAAAGTTCCTCCAATCAAGTGATAATATAGTTGTTTCTTTCGTTACCCAATAGAATTATATCACGAAAATCAAGATAAATCTCCTCTCCATCTTTCCAAGTATGGTACGCACTGCCATGGGTCATGACGCGGATCATACCGGCTGCGGTCTCAATGCGGTAGTCAACAGCATCCCCCATATAGAAACGATGCCGTACCGTCCCCTTAAGCATCCCTCCGTTCTTGGAAAGGCTTACATTTTCAGGACGAACAGCAATAATGCCATCTCCTTCAGGAATTCCCGCCTCATTAGGGAAAGAAACGGTAGTATTCTTGATAAAGGCCCTATCACCCCGCATCGCAGCAGGTACGAAATTGACAAGACCAATAAAATCAGCCACCATCTTATTGGCAGGATGGGTATAGACATCAAAAGGGCGTCCAATCTGCTGGATTTCGCCACCATTCATGACGACAATGCGATCACTCATGGTCATGGCTTCTGATTGATCGTGGGTGACGTAAATAACCGTAATGCCAAGCTCTTTTTGGAGTGTCGAAATTTCAAAGCGCATGCTTTCCCGGAGCTTGGCATCAAGATTTGAAAGAGGTTCATCCAAAAGGAGTAGGCCAGGATGTGCAATGAGCGCACGAGCAAGAGCCACGCGCTGCTGCTGCCCGCCAGAAAGTTGATTGGGATAGCGTCTTCCATACTGGTCAAGGTGAACCATCTTAAGGCTTCTTCCACACGGCGGTCCCGTTCGGCCTTGCTGACGCCCTGGATTTTCAAAGGATAGGCTACGTTTTCTGCGACCGTCATATGGGGCCAAACAGCATAAGATTGGAAGACCATGCCTATATCCCGTTTTTCCGGTGCCATAAAAAGTCCTTCACTTGCACTGGAAACAACAGTATCCCCCAGGATAATGGAGCCTTCCGTGGGACGTTCAAAGCCGGCAATCATCCGTAGGGTCGTCGTCTTGCCACAGCCCGAAGGTCCTAGGAACGAGATGAACTCCCCATCTTTCACGTCAAGATTGAAATCTCCCACAGCCGTTACATTTCCAAAACGTTTATAAAGATGCTCGAGTTTGACTTGAGACATAATTTATTTTCCTCCTTGCTAAATGGCAATGTGCCCTTTTGACACTTTGTTCAAGATGAGGTTCCCCACCATAACAATGATGAGAATGATAACAGACATAACCGAAGCATTCTGCGTATCAGCATAGGTCTGCAGTTCGTAAAGAAGGACACCAATGGTCTGGGTATCACTGCCATAAAGCAGATTCGACATGGTCAATTCATAAAAGGAAGGCATAAAGATGAGGAACCAGCCCGCTACAATGGAAGGAGCAATAAGCGGCATGATAATATCCTTACAAATGCGAAGCCAGCCCGCACCAGAGTTCAGCCCTGCCTCTTCAAGACTTGAAGAAACCTGGCTTAGGGAAGCGGCAATGGTACGAACACTCATGGTCATATACTTCACAAGATAGCTGACAATGAGGATCCACATGGTGGAATAAAGGTTTAAGCCGTAGTTACCCGAGAAGGTTATGATGAGAGCCAGTGCAATAACAACGCTGGGCGTACTGCCGCCGACCATCACAAGCAGATCTGGGAGACTGCGCCCCTTCACGTGCGTTTTAACCGATAGATAAGCACAAAAAGGGAAAGGATCGTGCCAATCGTTGCAGCAATGAAAGCATACCCAAAGAGCGCCAAATGCAATCGAGATACTGACTGTTTTCAAGAACCGGTATCCATGCGTCAAAGCCAAAATTATCAAGACTAAGGCCTTTGGACATGCTCACCATGAAGCTTGTAATGACAATGGATCCTAACGGCAGGATTACGGCTATAAAAGCATAGACGGCTACAAGAAAAGTAGCAAGACCTTTCCATTTTCCCAATTCCACCAAGGCTGGCCGGGTGCTTTTTCCGCCAATGGTCGTATAATCCTTGCGTCCCATGAACCAAGTCATGAAAAAGAGCAGACCATTGGCAAGAATCATAAGCGATACGGCAAGGGTTGTCGCATTGCGGATACCGCTGTCGTTGCCCATATAGACGAAGGACACAATGCGCGTTGTCAGGACTTCAATGTTGCCTGGCATGCCCACAATAGCCGGGATTCCAAAAGCAGAACCAGCCCCAATGAAGACCAAGAGGCCGCCGGCGAGGATACTCGGCGCCATGAGCGGCAGTGTCACATCCCACAGGACACGAAGCGGCGAAGCGCCGGAAACGCGGGAAGCTTCTTCCAGTGTGGGATCCATTTTTTCCATGGCACGGGAAATGGTAATAAAAGCAAAAGGGGAATAAAAGAGGGTCAAGACCCAGATAAGTCCACCTTCCGTATAAATATTAAAAGGGGCCTTGCTCAAGGAAAAGATGGTTTTCAATAGGGCATTGAGATATCCTACATCAGGATTAAGAAGCTGCGTCCAAGCAATGGCCCCAACATAAGGGGGAATCATATAACTGGCAACAAGGATGGTTCGGAACTTTTTTCGTCCCGGCAAATCCGTTCGGCCGATAAGCCAGGCCAAAGGAAAGGTTATCAGGACGGAAAGAATCATGACGAGAATAGAGATTTTCGCCGTATTGGTCAGGGCCCTCATATTGACGGCCTGTCCATAGACAGTAAGATAACTCGACACGTCCAGGTGTCCATCAACAACAACGCTGTCGATAATAAGTACAGCCAGAGGCAGTACAATGAAATAAAGAAGGATGAGGACAGATAGCGCAATGACCATAACCTTACTGTCAAGCGCGGCATTTGATATCGTTTCACTGTAAACTCCTTTTCCGCTTGAAAAAGCGGGGAGGCCAGAGGATGTTCCCCAGCTCCCCGCTCACAGTCCGATGGCTGCGGAAGGTGATCTTTTATCTATCGAGGACGCGAGATCGGAATTCTTCCTTGATTTGGGCTTCATTCTTAGTCAGCTTATCCCAATCTACCTTAATGGCATTCTGGAGCAATTCCTTCAGCGTATGTTTGGATCCCTGCGGTTTTTCCACATCATCCCGGACCGAATACATCCAGCCAGCAGTTACGGCTTCCTGACCTTCTTTGCTGAGCCACCAATCCGTAAGAGCTTGGCACCGTCTGGATTCTTTGTCGCTTTGAAGATGCCGATCGGTGAAGAAATGAGGATGCACCCTTCCTTCGGATACACAACTTCCAACGGTTCCTTCTTGGTCTGCTGGAGTTTCAGCACGTTTTCTTCCAAGATGATGGCAGCCATATATTCACCTGTGAGAAGTTTATTTTGGATGGCACTGTTGCCTTCTTCAACACGGAGTCCATTGGCTTTCAAACGATCAAAATACTCCCAGCCAAATTTATCAGCAAGGGCTCCAACAGCAACATAAGCAGTCCCGGACAGAAGCGGGTTCGGCATGGCAATACGGCTTTATACTTTGGATTTGTCAAGTCTTCCCAGCTTGTCGGAATATCTTCCTTTGCAATCTTATCCTTATTGTAGGCAATAATCATATTGCAGACACGGACGGAAGTCCAAGCGCCATCCTTATCCACTTCCATGATATGATGTTTGATTTCAGGGGACTTGTAATCCAGAAGGAGACCCTTTTCCTTGAGATAGATATAATAGGATGGGTCAGCAACCATGAGGACGTCGTCGCTGATCTTGTCTGCCTTGATTTCCCCGGCAATCTTTGTCTTGATCTTTTCTGTACCGCCTTGGAACCAATTAACCTTTAAGTCGGGAAACGCCTTTTGAACAGCTGGTTTCACACGGGAATTGACGACATCAGGATACATGGACGTATAGACCATGACATTGCCTGAAACTTTCTTGCCGCCCGAAGCGGCTTCTTTCTTGTCACCGCCGCCACCGCAGCCTGCTGCAAGAAGGCTGCCGCAGGTAAGGGCAAGAGCTGCTAGTTTACACCATTTTTTCTTCATCATGTAGATTCATCCTTTCTGGAGTGGATTCCGCGGGGAGACCATCCCGCCTCGATTTATTTTTCTTTGTCAGCGTAGTAGGTAAAAAGCGCCTGCGTTCCTAAATCCCCCATTCCTTTTGCCTCGAGGGTCCGGTATTCCGCAAGGACCTGTTTGAGAACGGGCAGGGCAAGGCCCATCTTGCTCGCTTCTTCATCGGCGAGATTCATATCTTTGATGAAGTGTTTCAGGAAAAAACCCGGTGCGAAATCACCATGGACCATCTTGCTTCCAAAAGCATTGAGCTGAGCACTGCCCGCCGCCCCGGTGGACACGGCAGCTAAAAGAGTATCCAGATCAAGGCCCTCCTTTTTTGCATAGTTCAGGGCTTCACAAATGCCGCTCATGGTGCCGGCAATCATGATCTGGTTGGCCATCTTGGCATGCTGACCGGAACCAGCCGGTCCCATGTAGTTGATGTTGGTTCCCATCCCCTCAAAGACAGGCGCATGGCCTGAAAATCCTCTTTTTCACCACCGACAAGGATGGAAAGGGTTGCGTTTTTAGCGCCCGTATCCCCACCTGTAACCGGTGCATTGAGGACATGAAGGCCAATGGCAGTTCCTTTTTTGCAGAGTTTTTTTGCAAGGGTTGGACTTGTCGTAGTCATATCAATGATATATTGTCCGTGGTGGGCACTATTAAAGATGCCCCCTTCTCCGAAATAGACCGCTTCCACATCTTTAGGAAAACCGACAATGGAAATCATGACATCGACCGCTTTGACGCAGTCAGCAAGCGTTTCATGAAGGGCAACCCCTTCGGATTCAAGGTCCGCAATCTTCTCAGGGTGCCGAGCATAGGCATGCATTTCATAGCCCTTTTTTCCAAGGTTACAAAGCATGGATTTTCCCATGATGCCCGTCCCTACAAAACCAATCTTCAGCATTTCCGTCATATGGAATTCCTCCTTTTTCCCCAGCACTTGACTAAGGAACACACTCATTATATATAATTTGAATCGCTATGGCAACGAATTATCCCTATAATTCTGATAATTGCATCATTCATCGCACTTTTTCCATTACAAAAGATGCCTATACATCAAAATTCTTAAAAACTCCCTGTAACATGGACACTGTGCTGATGATAACCTTTTTTTGTAACAAGCAGCCTTATTCTCCGTCTAACTTGAATGGAATAGTAAATTCGCCTTTATTTTATATTGCGTCCATTACACAAAAACAAATCATAGACAAAGTAGTAAATTATTGATACGATATAATTGATAATTCTGTATTTTATATCAAAGGAGGCCTTTTCATGACCAGCAAGATCCTGCAAGAACTTCTCAAGAGTACTGCTTTCCTAGGTGTTCTGCTCCTTATCGGACTCTATCTTCGAGCCAAGATTTCCCTATTCAGACGTTTCCTGGTTCCCGCGTCTGTCATCGGCGGATTCCTCGGACTTCTTTTAGGGCCTGAAGTCCTTGGTCTTACAGGCTATTCCCCCATATCCCCTGAATGGAACAAGACGTGGTCCCTGCTTGCAGGGATTCTCGTCGTTCCCATGTTTGCCGGGATTCCCTTGGGAAACTTCGTCAAGAAAAAACGGCTCGATCCTCAAGAAAACCGCAAAGAAGCCGCTAAGATTGCTATTGTGAGCGGCATTGCAAGCGGAGCCTTTGGCTTTCAGATTATCCTAGGCGTCGGACTTCCCCTACTTTTTATGGCCTTTATTCCCGGTCTAGAATTCTACAACCAATTCGGCTACGAAATCTGTCAGGGCTTTAACGGCGGTCACGGTATGGCCGGGGCCATTGGGAGTCTGCTCATGGAAGGAGGCGCCAGCTACTGGGAACTGTCCCAAGGCGTTCTTACCACCTTTGCCACGATTGGCCTGCTTGGCGGGATCCTGCTAGGCGTCATGATTATCAACCGCGCTGCCGCAAAAGGGGAAACGGCCTTTTTGAAAGGATCCGCCTCTCTCCCGACAGAAGATACCTATGGATTTACAAAGGAAATAAACAAGCAGGGACAAATGGGACGGGAGACCACCCAAAGTGCTGCCATTGAACCATTGACCGTTCACCTTGCCATTATCCTTGCCGACTGCGGACTAGCTTATTATCTGCGCGGCCTATTTGTCAAATATCAGATCATCGGACTTCAGGACGTACCTGTTTGGCCCTATGCCCTGCTTCTCATGTATGCCGTCAACTATGGCATTCAAAAACTGCATTTGGAATGGATGATTGACGTTAAAATAAAGAACCATATTTGCGGCATTTTTGCTGACTTCTCCATTATCGCTGCCATCGCCAGCATGCCGATTCGCGCCGTCTTGGATTATATTCTCCCCATCCTTGTCATTTCTGCGGCGGGCTTTGTTCTGGTCTACTATACGACCATCAAGATGTTCCAATATTTCCTTCCTGACAGCTATCCTTTTGAACGGGGCATCCTCAGTTTTGGCATCAATACCGGCGTCATGATGACAGGTGCCACGCTGCTTAAAATCTGCGATCCCAATTTTGACTCCCCTGTTATGACGGACTACTCCCTATCCTACGCCATCCGGCAGGTCATTGAGCTTGTAAGCACACCCATCATGTATGCTATCCTCGTTAAAGGAACAGCCATGGATATGCTGAAATTTGGCATCATCTATACCGTTTGCTGTTATCTGATTGCTTTTATTGGGAAAAAGCTCTATGGATCCCCTCGCAAGGAGAAGATGAGGGAAACCGTTCTGGCTGAGTGATTCTTTTTTCCATCCAAAAAGACCGCTGCTCTTCATGCAGCGGTCTTTGTTCTTTATCAGAAAAGGACGATTTCTTATGGAAGGAGGGCCTTGACCTTATCAAGAAAACTATCTTTCGCCGCCGACTTCGACGGTATTATGGCAAGGGTTCTCACAATGTTCCTAAGTTTCCGCCCGTCATCATTCCAATAGGCTTCCTCCTCCTTAGGATAGGAGGCCGTCAAGATATGGATGCGGTCATTATTGAGGAAGGTCCAGCGCAGGGTGTGGACCGTCACAAGGGGAACGCCTTCCTGTAGGATGGTCTTATCGTAGGCCGTAAAAAGATGTTCCACACCGTTTATGATTTCCGTCTTCATTGGGCTCCAGTTACTGTAAGTGACAGTATACCCATCTGGAAGGCCCTTTCCATCACTGAATTTGATGCCGTCCATGGTGCTGTGCCAAATTCCTGGAGGGCCTTTTCATCCATACCTAGATTCTGTCCATACCGAGGAAGCTTCATAGGACTTCCCACGGTTTGAAACGTAATTCGCGCCGCATGGTTTCCGGCCTCAAGGAAAGCCGCTCCTTGATCTGTTGTCACAAGGACGATGCTTCCTTTTTTGGAATATTGGGCCCGATCCTTTTCAAGGAGGGCCTTTACATAGGGATCTGTTTCTTCAGCTTCCATCTTTTTCCGAATTGCTTCCGTTTCCTCAAAAAAAACGGAAGGAACCGAAAACCGGGCATCCGGATCCAATTTGACTTCAATCCAGCCCGGATACTGGACCGGCTCAATCTTAGGCGCTGCCGCTTTTTTCCCGCATCCAGCTGCCAAAAGAGCCAGGGTGCAAACAAGAAAAAGGAAGGGACGCAGTAATTTTCTCATAGAAATCCATCCTTTCCATGCGTCATTATACCATGTTTTTCAAAACAAGGCGCAAAAAACCGGCCCCCCGCAGGAGACCGGTTGCGGTTCAAAGGTTATACAGCAAGGGAAAGCTGCTCATTTCCCAAGCCAAGTTCATCCCGTACATCCTCCCAAATAACCATACGGGCCTTTTTGAACCCATTGAAGGTCGTTGCTGAAGCCGATGTATAGGCACCGCAGACAGGAACAAGGAGCAAGTCATCCACTTCAAGGGGTTCGGTCATCTTGCCGCGGAACATAATATCCAAGGAATCACAGCTCGGGCCAGCAAAGGTTGCCGGGATCTTCTCCCCTTCCTTGAAGCTGATAAGCTTGTAGTCCCACTGATCGAAGATTACGCCGGAGAAGGTCCCATAAATACCATCATCGAGGAAATACCAGACCTGACCATTGCGTTCATTGACGCCAATGACCTTGGTAATAAGATTTTGAGCCGTGCCAGCCATATAGCGGCCGGGTTCACTCCAAATAATCTTATCGGAAAAGTCTTCCCGCAAGCGGGCTGCTATCTGATCCAAGATAGCCGTCAAGTTGTAATGGACACCCGTTTCCGGAATGGGGAACCCGCCACCAATATCCATGATGGGAAGGTCAAACCCCTCATTTTTTGCTTCTTCCAAGAGTTCATGGACAACATCAAAGGCGTGGAGATAAGAATCGGCCGTTGTAACCTGACTGCCGACATGGAAGGCAATTCCAGCCATGTCAAGACCAGCCTGCCGTGCCAGTCTCATAAGGGACAGGGCCTTTTCCCGCGGCGCGCCAAATTTCTTGTTAAGGTCCACATGGGCCTTGGGATTATCAATGCGCAAGCGCAGAAGCACGGTCGCATGGGGTACCCATTTGGCAATTTTGCAGATTTCCGATTCACTGTCAAAGGTCATACGCGTTACACCAGCATCGACGCAGGCCTTGAGGCCAGCTTCCGTCTTGATGGGATTGGCATAGATCATCTTTTCCCCCGGAACACCAAGGCTTGCCAAGGTACGGATTTCCCCGTCACTTGCAACGTCAAAATCAGCGTTTTTATCAATCATGGTCTCCAGGATTCTCAAATCCGGATTGGCCTTCATTGCGTAATGGATTCTCATCTGCGGGATATGGGTCCGCAGGATGTCATAATTTTTTTCAATCTGTTCCAAGGAAAGCACCAGCAAAGGAGTGCCGTATCTTTCAGCTAACCGGCTGACTGCATCTTGACTCAATTGAAAAAAAGCTTGTTCGTTCATCTATCCATCCCCCTCTGGCGTCAGCGACGCATATTTTAGTTCGCTGTTAATTATACTACAGAGCACAGAAAAGACAAGAGGAAAATAGAGGAAATTGAAGGAGATTTGAGGAGATTGAAGAAAAAATATGAAAATCGCTGGATAGTCCTATAAATTAAATGAATAAAAGCAATTATTCTATTTACTCCCTCATACTATCTCTTACGGCCTCATACGGTCCATACGGAGCCAAAGCTCTTTAGGAGAAAAAGGGCTTATGAATATTTTTAAATCTGTACCATCTTTTACAACTTGATAACGTCTTTTGCATACACCCCTATACTCCTTTTTTCATTGAAGCAGAGCTATACTCTTCTTTTTTCTCTTAATAAGAAAGAGGCGCCCATGAATAAATATTCATGGACGCCTCTTTCTTATTAAGAGCTAAAACAAGCAAATTATCCCAACAAAAAGCAAAAATGGGATTCCTTTCCTCAAAGGAATCCCATTCATTTCATCCGACTTAGGGTTTAGCAATGACATCGCAGCCCATGTACGGTCTCAAGACTTCAGGGACCACGATACTGCCGTCTGCCTGCTGATAGTTTTCAAGAATAGCGGCCACCGTACGTCCAACAGCAAGGCCGGACCCATTGAGGGTGTGGACAAACTCCGGTTTGGATTTGCTGTCACGGCGGAACCGAATATTGGCACGACGCGCTTGGAAATCTACACAGTTGGAGCAGGAAGAGATTTCACGGTACTTGTTCTGTGCGGGGAACCAGACTTCGATGTCATAGCATTTGGTGGCCGAGAACCCAAGGTCACCCGTGCAGAGGCAAACCACATGGTATGGCAGTCCAAGGGCCTGAAGAATCCCTTCGGCATCATGGGTCAGCTTTTCCAACTCATCAAAGGAATCTTCCGGTTTAGTGAATTTCACCATCTCCACCTTATGGAACTGGTGCTGGCGGATCAAGCCGCGCGTGTCACGTCCGGCGCTCCCGGCTTCTGCACGGAAGCAGGGGGTAAAGGCCGTCAAATAAATCGGCAGTTTGGCGCCGTCAATAATTTCATCACGGTAGTAGTTCGTCAAGGGAACCTCCGCCGTCGGGATAAGATACATCTCCATCCCTTCAAGGCGATACATATCTTCGTGAAATTTTGGGAGTTGACCTGTACCGGTCATGGTCTCCCGATTGACGATATAGGGCGGGATGACTTCCGTATAGCCGTCTTTTTGGGTGTGCTGATCAAGCATGAAGTTATAGACCGCACGTTCCAGACGGGCCCCCAGGCCAGATAATAATAGAAACGACCGCCCGAAACCTTGGCTGCCCGATTGGAATCGAGGATGCCCAGGTCTTCCCCAAGATCCAATGGGCCTTGGGTTCAAAATCAAAGTGCGTCGGTTCACCCCATTTACGGACTTCCGGGTTTTCCGTATCATCCTTGCCAACGGGAACACTGGCATCAGGCATATTGGGGATTGTCAGCATGATGTCACGCAGTCCCTGTTCCACTTCCTTGAGTTTCTTGTCCGTTTCAGCAATCTTATCTCCAAGGGTACGCATGGAAAGGATCTTCTCCGAAGCGTCTTCACCATTTTTCTTCATCTTGCTGATTTCAGCACTGACGCTATTGCGCATGCTCTTATCCGCTTCCACTTCCTGGAGCAGGTCACGGCGCTCTTGGTCAAGCTTCCTGAACGCATCAAGATCCACTTCTGTGTGACGGTTCTTCATGCCTCGGCCACTTTATCTAGATTTTCCCGAACAAACTTCAAATCTAACATCGACATTACCCCCCAAATCAAAAGGACATTTTAGGCCATTATATCACAAATTGCGTGAAAAAATCATCTTTTCAAGGCAATTGTTCCATGACTTTTCCGATGGCTGCTGAAATGACAAGTTGGGCATCCTGATCGTAGGCGGTTGTCCCTTTATTGATGAGGACCAGTTTCTTACCTTGATAATATCGGATAAGGCCGGCTGCCGGATAGACCACAAGGCTCGTACCGCCTACAATCAGTATATCAGCCTGGCGGATGTAGGAAACCGCCCGCTCCAAGGTTTCCCTATCAAGGCCTTCCTCATAAAGGACCACATCAGGTTTGATGACGCCGCCGCAGGTGTCGCAACGAGGAATGCCGACATGGGCTCTCATATAGGCAGCGTCAAAAAATTTGTGGCATTTTTGACAGTAATTACGGTGTACACTGCCATGCAGTTCAAGGACATTCCGACTGCCTGCCGCCTGATGCAGACCATCGATATTCTGGGTAATGACAGCCTTTAGACGACCGTCCCGTTCCCACTGGGTCAATTTCTTGTGGGCTGCGTTTGGTTTGGCATCAAGGCAGAGCATCTTATCATGATAGAAGCGATAGAATTCGTCGGGATGCGCTTCAAAAAACGTATGGCTCAAAATCGTTTCCGGCGGAAAATCATACTTTTGGTGATAAAGGCCATCGATACTGCGAAAGTCGGGGATCCCACTTTCCGTCGAAACCCCAGCTCCGCCAAAAAAAGACAATGTTTTGACTTTCCCCCACCCACTTAGCAAGGGTTTTGATTTTTTTCTTCTACTTCTTGAGATTCCATAAGGATCGACTCCTTTCTCTATCCTGCTCTTCCATTATAGTATGGTCCGGAAGAAAAACATACCCCTTGCAGCGTCCTTTTCCCCTGCCGCACTGTATCTTTTCATACATCTTTCCATAAGGAGTTTTTTGCTTTTTCCCGTTTGTTGTCTCCTTCCATATTGTCCCCTATAATGGATTTATCGAAGCTTTTCCCGATTCTTTTCCAAAAGGAGGTTTGTATGATTACTTGGTCAAAGGCAAAAGCGAAAAAGAAAGCCCTTGCTGCCGTGGCAACGGCACTTTCACTCTTGGGTCCAACGACAGCTTTTACGGCACCGGCCAATCCCCTAGTCACCAGCAAAGGAAAAGGAATGGTTGTTTCCTCCCAAGCCCTTGCCGATCGGATTGGGCAGGATGTCCTTGATCGGGGCGGCAATGCCGTCGATGCCGCTGTCGCTGTAGGCTATGCCCTAGCTGTCTGTCATCCGAATGCAGGCAATATTGGCGGCGGCGGATTTGCAGTCATCCATACGAAGGATGGAGAGGACATTGCCCTTGATTTCCGGGAAACAGCCCCTGGAAAGGCTACAAAGGATATGTACCTTGATGAAAAAGGCAATGTAGACAGTAATAAGAGCCGTCTGGGCTATCTTTCCGTTGGCGTACCGGGCACGGTTGCCGGGATGACTGAAATGCTGAACAAATATGGCACCAAGAGTCTAAAGGAACTCATGGGACCATCCATCGAAATGGCAGAAAAAGGATTTGCCGTTTCCCGGAATATGGCAGGAACCCTGAAAGATGTTGGGACGGAACGCTTCACGCCTTACAAAGCCTCCCGCAACTATTTTCTCCACAAGGACGGCAGTCTCTATCAAGAAGGAGAAATCTTTGTCCAAAAGGACCTGGGAAAAGTCCTGCGCCGCATTGCCGATGACCCGAGAGATTTCTATACGGGCAAAACAGCCAAACTCATTGTCAAGGATATGAAGAAAAATGGCGGCCTCATTACAGCCGCTGATCTGGCCCAATATAAACCGGTCTGGCGGAAGCCAAGTGAGACCACGTATCGGGGATACAAGATCATTTCCATGGCCCCACCCTCTTCCGGCGGGCCCATTATCGCGGAAATCCTGAACATCATGGAAAATGCGGACATCGAAAAGAGTGGATTCCAAACGCCTGAAACCATCCATATCATGGCCGAAGCCATGCGGCGCGCTTATGCTGACCGCAGTGAATATTTTGGTGACCCTGACTTTGTAAAAGTACCTTTGAAGGAACTCACCGATAAAGCTTACGCCAAGCGGCTTTATGAAAGTATCGATGAAAAAAAAGCCACACCCAGTGATCTTGTAAAGCCAGGTCTTATCCCCCTGAAGGAAGGCACACAGACCACGCATTACTCCGTTGCAGACCGTTTTGGCAACGCCGTTTCCGTCACATACACCATTAATGACTGGTACGGCAGTGGGGTTGCCGTTGAAGGGGCCGGATTCCTCCTCAACGATGAAATGGATGATTTTTCGGCAAAACCAGGCGTACCTAATATGTACGGCGTCATTGGCGGTGATGCCAATGCCATTGCCCCCTATAAACGGCCCTTAAGTTCCATGAGCCCTTCCATCATTTCCAAGGATGGCAAGATTTTCATGGTTGTCGGAAGTCCGGGTGGAAGCCGCATCATTACAACTGTTCTTCAAGTCATTTCGAATGTCATTGACCATAAGATGCCTGTCAACGAAGCTGTTTCGGCACCGCGCTTCCACATGCAGTGGCAGCCTGATGAAATTCGTCTGGAACCGGAAAACGGACTGACTGAGGCCCAAAAGAAAGACCTCGTGGCACGGGGCTATCACCTGACCGTTAAACCGTATATGGCGACGTCAATGCCATCATCATCGATCCTGTCTCGGGAGAGATGACAGGAAGCCATGATTCCCGCAGCGACCTAAGTTTCATTGAAGTTGCGCCAACAAAGAAATAACGAAAGGAAGAGGAACCGCGGAGCTTTGCTCTGTGGTTCCTCTTCCTTTTCCTAAGCAATAAAGTCGCCATTCATATCAACCAGTTTCCCAGGGTTCATGATGTTATTGGGATCAAGGGCCCGTTTGATGGCCTTGATGATCTTCACTTCCCCTTCCGGCGTATTGCGGGCAAACTCTTCCAGCTTCTTATAACCGACCCCATGCTCGCCGCTCATCTTTCCTCCCAGGGCATAGACGCGTGGGAAGAGATCGGCATGGAAAGCCTTGATCTTTTCAAACCATTCATCCGGTGTCAGGCCATATTTATTAAGGGGCAGGACATGGATGTTGCCATCACCGATATGGGCAACGGTTACGCAATAAAGACCGTATTTTTCCCGCAGTTCCGGAATTTGTTTGGTCATATCGCCAATTTTGTCGAGAGGAACCACAAAGTCCTCGGTCTGGAACATCTTATCAATGGCCCTGGCCGCTTCGGCAAATTCCTTGCGCAGTTTCCAGATGCGCTCGTCAGCTTCAAATTCATCGATGGATCCATTTTCTTCGGCAAGATCACACAGCAGCTCCATCTTCCGGTCAAGTTCATCTTCCGTAAAGGTCTCAACGGTCACAATAACATAGCAGGCCCCTTCATCTGCATGAGGAAAGTGCATATCAAGGTACTTTTCCGTCATGATAATGGCCTCGTTATCCATATATTCAAGGCTTGTCGGATCAACCCCGGCTTTAAGGATCTTATTGGGCAGGGCAAAGGCTTCTTCATCCGTCTTGAATACACAGACCATATTGAAACTGTATGGCGGCAGGGGACGCAGCTTGACCGTAATTTCCGTAATGATGCCGAGCGTTCCCTCGGAACCAGCAAAAAGCTGTTCCAAAGCAAGGCCAGTCGAGCATTTTTGCAGCCGTGCCCCAACATCAACGATATCTCCTGTCGGCGTCACCACTTTGAGGGCATAGATCTGGTTGCGCGTCGTCCCGTACTTGACAGCCTTGTTGCCGCCTGCATTGTTTGCAACATTGCCGCCGACCTGGCTGGAAGATGCAGAAGAGGGATCAGCTGCATAGAGCAGGCCATGTTTTTTAGCTTCTTCCTACAGCTGGGCGCAATAGACGCCCGTCTGTACGACCGCGTACATGGCATTTGCATTCAGTTCCAGGATCTTGTTCATCCGTTCCAGTTCTACAACCATGCCATGGTAGATAGGAATGGCGCCACAGGCCACGCCGGAACCTGCAGCCCGCGGCGTAATGGGGACAAGGTATTGGTTGGCAAGTTTGACAATGGATGCAACTTCCTCTGTAGAACCAGGGAAAACGACGACTTCTGGCTTTTTGAAAAAATGAGGATTGCCTTCCTCGTCGGTTTGGTACTGATCCAGAGTATCTTCGTCGTAACGAACATATTTCTCCCCCACCACTTTTTTAAGATCTTCGAGCAGTTCCGGCGTCACCGGATGAAAACAACTTACCATGCTAAGAACCTTCTTCCTTACAAAATAGACTCTATATTGTATACCGAATACAAAGTTTGAGATGTCCTTTACTATACCACTTTTTTCTTATTTGTAAATAAATTTATTACATAAATTTTGCAACATTCCACATTATATGTAATATTGTACTATTCTTTACAGGAATATTCCCGGTATTACTTGTCTCTTCGTCCTTCTTTTAAGGACAGAAGCATATGGAACAAAAATAGCAGCAAAAAACGCCCCAGGAATAATTCCTGAGGCGCGTTTACGGATTTGGATCCGCATAAAATTATTTATGTTCCCACACATCCACACGACGGTTATCGCTTTGCCCTGTTCCGTCGCATTGGAAGCAACCGGATCCTTTTCACCCTTGTAGTTGAGTTTCAGACGATCGCTAGAAACCCCATTATTGGAGACGTACTGGGCGACATGGTCAACACGGCGCTTGGAAAGGTCTTCATTGTAGGCATCAGAAGCATCAGAATCCGTATTCCCAACCAGTTTGAACGTAGAATCCGGATGATCCTTGGCAACCTGGACAAGATGGTCCATCTTGTCCCGTTCAGAAGGAAGTGGCTGATCATCATCAGAGGCAAAATGAATGCTGTCCAGATAGTAGTCATTGTAGACATGGGCCGGTTCTTGGACCGGTTCTTCCACAACAGGAGCCGGTTCTTCCACGACAGGAGCAGCTTCTGCCTTATGCCCGCCAAAACGATAGGTCAGGCCGACCAAGAAACCTCTGTATTTGATATTGTTATCATCATCCAGCTTGGTGTCAAGGTAACGATACCCAGCATTCAGATCCAATCCTTGGCAATGGTATAACTAAGACCCGCTTCCCACATAGAAGTCTTCTTCGTTCCCAAAGCGCCTTCTGCGTACAGAGCGAGGTTCTTAGCAAGGTCAGCCTTCACAATGGCACCAAACTGGGCCACATTGTTCACAACACTGTCAGAGCTGTCAATCCCATAGGTGCCTCGTGCCACGCTGCCATCGAAATCATTGTTGATGCGGGCCCAGCCTGCAAAAAGGGCGGCGTTCCGTCCCAGGCTGTACATCAAGTTGACTTCATTTTCATCGCCGGCCGTCTTGAAATCGCCAGCTTCGGTCTTTAGCCCATGATAATCATAACGCAAGGCCCATTTATCAGAAAGGGCGTAGCCAAGACCACCATTAAAGTTCCATTTCGTATCGCTTTCCAGTCCATCAAATTTTGCTTTGGGATCAGATGCCCCCAAATCAACTTGCCATTGGCCCTGTTCCCAACTCGTTGCGGGAGCTGCGCTTGCAATGGAAGTAAAGGCGGCAAGAGCGGCAACCGTCATGACCAAAGACTTTTTCTTCATTCCAGATTCCTTCTTTCCCTCTCATTGATTTAGCTCATGAAAACCAGTGAAACACTGATTGTTCTATTTATTTTACTGCCCAGAAAATGAAAGCTAAATGAAAAATATGTGTCAAAAATGCGAAATCGGACATTTATTTTTGTTTGGGATGAATTGTCTCTTCCCATTATATACAGAAAAGCATTCGTCCTTTATTTGTGGATAGTGTAAAGATTAAGTCATTTATATCGTTTTTAGAACACAAAATCATCCATATGTCTTTAAATAATTGACAAATTATAACATTATGGCTATTATATTTGGGTACTTATTCAATTAAGTTACAAGTTACTGGAAAGGATCTGAATGACTTATGACAAAGGTATCACTTGATTGGTCCAGCTTGGGTTTTGGTTATATGCCAATTTCCAAACGGTATGTAGCGACCTATAAAGATGGGAAATGGGGTCCAGGTGCTCTGACAGATGATCCCACCGTTCCCCTTAACGAATGCGCTGGAATCCTTCAATATTGCCAGCAGGTCTTTGAAGGACTGAAGGCCTACAAGACCAAGGATGGCAGAACCGTTACGTTCCGTCCGGACCAGAACGCAAAACGCATGGTAGATTCAGCAAAACGTATTGAAATGCCTCCTGTTCCGGAAGCATGTTCATGGAAGCTGTCGATGAAGTCGTGCGTGCCAACAAGGATTGGATTCCTCCCTTTGAATCAGGCGGAGCCCTTTACCTGCGGCCCTACCTTTTTGCAACCGGTTCCGTCATCGGGGTCAAGCCAGCCGATGAATATCAGTTCCGTTTGTTTGGCACCCCTGTAGGCAACTATTTCAAAAATGGAGTCAAGCCAATCACCATTTGTGTTTCCGACTTTGACCGTGCAGCCCCTCGTGGGACAGGCCATATCAAAGCTGGCCTGAACTACGCCATGAGTCTTCATGCTTATATGACCGCCCATGCTAAAGGCTTTGACGAAAACATGTACCTTGATCCGGCTACTCGCACTTATGTCGAGGAAACGGGCGGTGCTAACTTCCTTTTTGTCACAAAAGACGGTACCCTTGTCACACCTAAATCTGACTCCATCCTGCCGTCCATCACGCGCCGCAGCCTGATTACCATTGCGGAAGATATGCTTGGCATGAAGGTGAACATCGGCCCGTAGCTTCTCGGAAGTGCTGATTTTGCAGAAGCTGGCCTCTGTGGTACTGCGGCTGTCATCTGCCCTGTCGGCCGCGTTGTCGATCATGGCAAGGTCATCGATATCAAAAGCGGCATGGATGAAATGGGCCCTGTCTTAACCAAACTCTATAAGACCCTTCGCGGAATCCAGATGGGCGAAATTGAAGGTCCCAAAGGCTGGATCCACGAAGTCAAATAACAGATTCAATTCCCTGAAACTATCAAAGGACCGGTACGGAACAATATGTTCCGTACCGGTCCTTTGACATGAAAAAAATGGTTCTTTGTCAAATGTTGGGGTGCCCCACAACTAAATCGCCTTTTAGGAACTCGGCAAGGCATTTGCCGAGTTCCTTTTTTGCCAATTCA
>ENA-OQCE01000407-OQCE01000407.1-human-gut-metagenome-genome-assembly--contig:-NODE-407-length-20927-cov-1.743317_pt1 | contig 20927 bp, 21 predicted proteins | sample MGYA00242495_ERZ504572 | MGnify/ENA primary metagenome ERZ504572 (study PRJEB26092, sample SAMD00036228) | human gut metagenome | host: Homo sapiens | study: EMG produced TPA metagenomics assembly of...
TTCATTAACAAATGTGGCGGATCTCCTTAAATCATTGTTAGAGAACATTAAATTTTTCTTTTTGTACGAATTTGCAAATTTCAATAAATGTTTCGTACCTTTGCATTGTGTTTTTCATAAGTTATTAGATTTTAAGGTTAACAAAGGTTGGAGCAAGGCGTTGCTCCTTTTTTTATGTCTATATCTCTGCATAAAAGTTTCCTTTTTACAAATTGTTTTGTTACATTCGCACCATACTATTGATATTAAACTACTATTATGAAACACTTATTTATCACAATTCTGCTCTTATTACCATTGTGCCGCATGCTGGCACAGGAGAGAGAATACGTAATTGTTGTTCATGGAGGTGCCGGTGCTATGGAAAACCTCGAGGACGATAAGGAGAAATCAACCTTGTATTATGCGGCTTTAGATTCAGCTTTGAGCATTGGAAATGCTATACTGTCTGCCGGAGGCGAAGGGCCTGAAGCGGTAATGGCAGTTGTCAACTACTTTGAGAATAACCCCTTGTTCAATGCAGGTAAAGGGGCTACTTGTACCAGTGCCGGTACTTTTGAGCTGGATGCTTCTATTATGGAAGGTAAGGATTTGACAGCAGGAGCTGTCGCCGGGTTGAAAACGGTGAAGAATCCGATTAATGCAGCTTATGCGGTAAAAACTAAAACACCTCACGTGATGCTGGCAGGTGAGGGTGCTGACCGGTTTGCAAAGTCACAAGGACTGGAAATTGTGGATAATATGTATTTTGCTACTCCTAAGACGTTGAAGTGGATAGAGGATTTGAAGAAGGAGAGCAAGAAGAATGGAACTGTGGGCTGTGTGGTACTGGACAAGCAAGGTAACCTGACAGCGGGAACAAGTACCGGTGGTATGTTCAAGAAGCAATGGGGCCGTGTGGGAGATTCTCCGGTGATTGGTGCAGGTACTTATGCGGATAATGAAGGTTGTGCTGTGTCGTGCACCGGGCATGGGGAGTATTTTATCCGTCACGTCGTAGCTTATAATCTTTCTACTCGTGTGAAGTTGCTGCACCAGCCTGTCGGGGAGGCTGCCGATTATATTATCCATCAGGAACTGAATACCAAGGAGGGAAATGGTGGATTGATTGCAGTGGACAAGAAAGGTGATTTTGCCATGCCGTTTAATAGCGGAGGCATGTTCCGTGGCTACTTGTATAAGGAAAAAGGAACAGGCAAAATTTCTAAAGCAGTGGGCATAGGGAAGAAGATGAAACTTTATAATTTTAGTTCCTGTTTGAATTTTCCTCCCACCTGCAACAGAGTTTTGCAAAACTGCTACCACTATTACCATCCTCTTTCGTAAACACCCATGAACAGGGCGTTTCAAAGGTGGTGGTAGCAGCATGAAAAAACATCTGCTACCACCACTTTTTATCTGTTATCACTTCCCTTTCCTCTGATAGTTTGGGAATTCCTGTCACATTTTGTCTTAGCTTCGTTACCCCTTGGAATAGACACATCCGTTTGAAAGCTGTAGGCTGTATGTAACGATACGGACGGTTGGTATGCTTATCGGGAACCGGTACGGATGGCATCTCGACTATTCACTGACGGAAAAGTTTTGGAGCTGTAGAATGTTAGCGGGACTTTCATCCGAAAAAGGCATCTGCAAAAGACTTTGGCATCCGATTCGTCCTTAAAGGATCTTATCCGTATCCCTAACCCTTTCCTGATGTATGGTTAAGGCTTTTCTTCCTGCCTGTTTTATCTCCGTAAGCCTTTGGAGTTAACTCCATAGCCTTGGGAGATAACTCCAAAGCTTATGGAGATAACTCCAAAGGCTATGGAGATAGAACATATCCGTATAAAAAGGCTTAACCTGGAGAAAGAAAAGGCTTATGCTATATAGGGTAGGGAGTGATATACATTCAATTGAGGCTTGACTACTCCTACAGTCATGATGTTTGAAGCGATGCTGGATATCCTGCCGGTTCGCTGATGCGGCTGTAACCGGAATATAATATGCGGCGGCTGGTAATGATCAGACGCTTAGGGAACGTTTGGATACTATCCGTAAATACGCCGTTTTGCTATAAAATGCTGTCTCGCTGCGGCTTGATCGGTTGCAGGTGCACTCACTGAGCATGAGGTAAAAAACATTGGCGGAATTAATTCAGTCTTTCAAATACAGTCTGGATTAACTCGCCAATAGGCTGCCACTATCGGATATCTTATTTATAAGTAACCGGTATCAACCTTACACTACCATTCAATCCCGATGGCAATGGCTGCCAATCAGTATAAGGTATCGGTTTGTATTGCAGATTCACCACATTGATTTCATTGAAGATACGCCATTTCTCACCCCGACGATCCATATCCGCAATGCGGTTGGCAGGCAGATTGGTCACTTCTATTTCTATCTTGTTATCTCCCGGTTTCAGCCATTTGCCTACTTTCAACTGATAAGGTACGGCCCATGCCGTTCCGGCATCTTGTCCGTTGATGCGCACACGGGCACTTTCCCGCACATCACCCAAATCCAGTATCCAGTCATCGGCGGGAATATGGGGAACAGTGATGATATTGGTATATACTCCCGTCGCCATGGTGATCGGAGCGTTGGGGTGAGCAATTTCAGTCCACGAAGACGGAGTGTCGATATCAAATGAACCTTCTATCCGGGGAGTACTTTTTGCAAAATGAAGTTTCCAGCCGTGATCAAGGCTGAGGCTGACAGGTTGTTCTTGAACGTATTTCCATTCGGCAACGTCTGTCAGGGCATGGTTGAAAGTTTGCAGGATCACGCTTTCGCCGGAATGCAGTTGGAGGCGTACTTGGGTTTTGCCTTCTTGCTTGCGGGTTTGTGCTTTCCCTTTTTCTCCCGTCATCGGATTGAACAGCATGACACTTTCTGCGGGAACGGCTAAGGTTATCCAGTCGTTTACTCCTTTTTCCTGCAATGAGGAGATGAAATAATGATGTCCATCGGCATGGGAGCGGCGGATACATTGTAAGCCATACCGCGTTTTCATCTCTTCGGGAACAACACCGCTTTTTTCCAAGGCAGATTGATAGTTGTTTCCTGTAATGATGATCCCTTTTTGATAAGGAGTTGCCACCGTCTCATCGAAAGAAGCAACTTCCGGAAGTTGCTTTTGTAATTGCGCAAAGCCTTTCCGGCGTGCTTCCAGTTTTCCATAACCGGGTACATCCTGCGGATAGTTTTCGGTAAAGATGATAGTAGCTCCGGCTTGTGCCAGCTTTAGTAAATGGCCGAGTACCTCGGACGGCATTAGTTTTACAGCAGGAATGATGATGGCCTTATAGGAAGTTCCTCCTTTGGTCAGTAATTTGCCATTTACGCAACGGGTGCTTTTCACAAAGTTGTCAGAGATATAATCCATGTCATAGCCGCAATTGCTGATGGTATGAACGGTTTCTATAAACTTGGGAGCACGTTTTGCCATATCATGGATGCTGAACAACAAAAGACGGCCCGGCTGTTCCTGCCACATATCATATACAGGCAGATAAACAAGAAAATCATTGTCCGGTTTTCCCATTTGCAGGAAAGACTGGCAACGGGTGATATATTCAAAGAAAGCAGGAGCATCCTGCCAAATGTTATTGGTAGGAGACATGTCAATAGAGGCATAGAACTTCCATCCCGGCCATTTGGCTTCTTTGGGACTGTAGGGAGTTCCGTGGAAAAACATGTGGTTTACACCTGATACGAACATCAAATCCATATCCGGTTTGCACTGGGAAAGTGAGGTACGGAAATGTTCTGTCAGCCAGGTGAATGTTTCGGATGAGGTGTAGGGCTTTCCGGCGATATGAGCGGCGGAAGAAGCATATTTCAGCATGGAAAGGTCCGAGTCATTCTTACGGGTCAGGGAATCTTGGCGCAACCCTTTGATGTGGAATTGGGAGAGGCCGAAACCCTCACATTCGGGGATGTCCACGGAGCGTAAGTATCTATCAGATTGGCCGGAGAACCGTGTGCCTGGTTACGGGTGATGCTGCCATGACCGTGTGCCCAGTTAGTCCATTGGGTACTGAAATTCTCAATCAATAAATCGGAGATGGTTTCGCGATAGTCACTGACTATGCGGGCGGTGGTTTCATTACGGTCCTGAGCTATAAATTCAGGGAAGTGTTCTTCCAGTTTGTAGCCGCGACGACGGGCGAATTGTTCCAGAAAATCAGGAGTCCAGTCAGCACCATATACTTCGTAAGAGTCATTGAAAAAAGTATGTGGAAAATTGGTCTTGTTTTCTTTAAAGGCTTTGTCAAAGTTGGCAAAATAGCGTTTTACGGCTCCTTTATCCAGGTGGTTCATCACATAGCCTTCTCCACCGGGAGCGGCACGTTTCACTTTTTGGAAAGTCTTGCCTATATATAAGGTGATGATATTCCAATGTCCTGCCGGAGCTTTCCATTGTAATTGTCCGTTCTTCGCTTTGGAAGTGAGGTTAAGACATTGCTTATTGTCCGCATTATAGGCCATAACCCGGCTTAAAGTGGCTACAGGGCGTTGTCTTTCTTCTTCTACTTTCAAATCTAGCGTAATTTCTTTTCCACCCTCTACTTGATAAGATTGAAAAATAGCTTTGGTAGCAGCATCTGTCATACTCACGTGAGGACCGCCGAAGGGCCATCCGGTACCGGTGTTCATATCTACTTCAATACCGATACGTTTTCCTTCAGCTTCAGTATGTTGCAACATATTCATCCATTGCGGGCTGAGGAAAGGAAGGTTATTCTTATCGTTGCCTTGAACACCATAAATAGGAGTGATTTCAACACCTCCCAGTCCGGCTTTGGCATATTCTTCCAGATTGTAGGTCAGATTGGCGGCATCAACAGCACTTCCCAACCACCACCAGCGGGTGGCGGGGCGGGCTTCGGGTCGCACTGCCGGCCATTCTTGTGCGTAAAGGCTACTGCCGGCCAGTAACAGACTGAAAAATAAATATTTTCTCTTCATTCTATTTTGTTTTTTATTAGTTGGCTGTATTGAACTCTTTTCCATCCACTGTGATGTTCCTGTATATGATATCATTGGCATCATCCGTGACAAACAAGGGACGTCCGTCCGCTTTCTCGTAATGGAAATTTACATTGTCCAAGGTGATGTTGCGTGCGTGGCGGATGTAGAAACCTTTGGCGGGAATCGTTCCGAACATCCACGGTTCAGGATATACTTTCTCTTGTTCGGGAGGAGTCAGAAGTCCGTCGGCTTCTGTATATCCTCCTTGGTGATAGATATGAATATCGCTCAGTGTCACATCTTCAATAAAGGCTCCCGGTATTCCGCTGATAATGGAGGAGTAGCGCGAGTCGGCATTAAATACATTGACGTGGCTGATGAGGATGCGTTTCATTGTGCCCACGGGTGTTCCTTGCGGGCTGCGCATCCGAGCTCCTAACCGCAGGAAGATGGGGGCGTTGACAATATCGCGCATCGTGATGTTACTGATGACGATATCTTCCAGTTTTCCACCGTCCACTGTTTCCAGGGCAAGTCCGCGACAACGCTCGAAAATGCAGTTGGTGATGGCTATGTTTTTGAAACCACCGCTGGATTCCGTTCCTAATTTAATGCGTCCCGTTACAAATCCGTGGTCCGGCGCCTGGGGCTCGTCCCGTTGCCAAGTGCAATCCAATACACTGCCACGGTCGTATCCGCTGACGAAACAATCGGAGATGGTTACATTTTCCGTATCCTTGAAATAGCCTAATCCGTAGGACGCTTTAAGCACGATAGCATCATCCCAAGGAGCGTTGACGGTGCAATGACTGATGCGGACATTTTTGCAGCAGTCTATGTCAAAACCGTCCCGGTTGGTATCTACTTTCACGTTCAGAATGCTCAGATTATCTACTCCTGTAGCCAGCAGACCGAAATGACCGCAATGCAACAAAGAGAAGTCTTTCAATGTCACGTTCTTGCAGAGTTTCAAGCTGATGGCTTTGTTGCCTACACCGGGCAGCGGCTTTCCTCACGGGTGAGTCCTTTGCCATAAATCAGTCCCGGTCCGCTGATGGTGATGTCTTCCAGACCGATTCCCCAAATAAGTGAGTTCTTCCAATGACTGTGCCCGAAATCCTGGAATTGGGTGTATTCATTCGGTTCTGCCAGGTCATAGCCTTCCGTTGCTGATGGAAAGGCGCCGACAATCCGTGCTCCTTGTTCTATATACAGATGTATATGACTGGCCAAACGTATGGAATAGCACGCGTATTCTCCCGCAGGGAAATAAACGGTTCCTCCCCCCTGGGAGGCAGCTTCCTCAATGGCCCGGTTTATGGCGGGGCTATCAATGGTAGTACCGTCGGCTTTCGCTCCGTAATCTTTTACATTATAGATCTTTGCCTGTGCTGTCCATGTGCTGAGGCATAAAAGGAAGAGTATGAGTTGTTTCATGGTCTGTCTTTGCTTTTACTGAATGGGCATTAGTTTGAATTTACGTAAATAAGATGCATTGCCATACATGGTATGTTCATCGGATAAATTCCAGAATCCGTCTTTGGAGGTAGGGTGGGCATCCCAGTCAATCACCGCCCAGCATAGTCCGATTTCATTTCCTTCCTTTAATAAAGTAGGGCGAGATAGTTCGGGACTGTCGGCATCTGCATGGTCAAAGGGGGTGACATAGAATTCCAATACCAGCTTACCCGCTTCTCCCTCCTTGAAAGAGTACTGATAGGCATAATCAGCGTATGGCTTTTGTTTCAGCCATACCTGAGGACCCCATAACATACACCAGTCATTGCCGTGAGCCGGGGTGAAGATGTGATAGTTCTGTGCGTGGCATCCGTGAAATTTGAACCAAGCCTGCCACACATCTTTGGGAGCTGTGGGATGAAAACGGTCGATGAACGGCCCCCCTGAACAATCGCCATCCACCACTACTTCAAAAATATCCGTGTTCAAGGAGTTCTCACTGAACCGCCAATAATTATCGTATGCTTCATATAGAAAATACAACTTCTGAGTTTCTGCACACCAACCTACCTTGACACTGACTTTCAAGGTGGTAGTGTCCGGCTGTGCATGTTTTCCCTCGTCTTCCTTTAAAGCTGCTTCCGTTATCTTATAATCAGCCGGAACGCAATCCCAGTCGTGGGTATTGCCATCTATGGCAGGAACCTTATCTGCCGGAAATTGATACACCTTAAATTCCTGTGCCTGGGCTGACAGGCATAGGAAAAGGAAGAACAGGTATGGATACAATCGTTTCATTTTGATCGGGTTTTATGTTCTTTCTCGAATAATCCGGGTAGCATGAAATAATTATAATCTGCTCGTTGGTAGAAACAAAAGTAGAGCTTTTCTTGCGGTTTCCACGGGCATAGGGCAGAGACGATGGGGGCATCTGTCTTTTTACCGGAGTTGAATAATGCAAGCGGGGATGCTTGTTTATGTCCGTCGGACAGGCGGATGTTCGAACCGATAGGCGATACCCCGTGAACGGTTCTCAGCTTCATGCTTTCACCGTAATAGGCGGTAAAAGCATTTCCTTCTATGCTGAATACATTATGGAAACATGAGGCTGCCGGAATGCTGTTGTCTGTTACGGCAGAGTCGTCTGCACCGTCGCATGCACCGAAAGCCCAGCAAAGTTTGAGCTCTTCGGGTAATCGCTCACCCGAAACCTCCATGATAAAACCATTACTATCCGTCAATGGACATACAATCAGCTTTATTTCACCTTCTTTCCATAATTTATCTTTAATGGTATAAGCCTGTCCCTTTTTCTTGACACTGCATTGGTCCAGCCAGCAACTTTCATTGCCGCAAACCACTCCCAGACGGAAAGTTCCCGCACCTTTGGATAAACGGAAGGGAAGAGTCTGGGCGTTGTTGCTAAAGACAGACAACAGCATACAGAGAAAGAACAGAAGTAGCCACCGGCTATAATTCCATGTTGTTTTCATAGCTGATATCGATTTGTGCGTTCTTATTGTTTTTTTCTTCCACACGGCTGCCGTCTTCTACTTGTAACCGGACATCTTCCAGGTGGAAGTCTTCGGTAAAGATAATGCTTCCTGCTTTATTTACCTTGCTTTTATGCCGGAAATATGGAAATTCTGCAAAGGCAGTTCCTCATTCCAGCCGGCAGCGGTGATAAAGGTTTGTACATTAGTAGCTTTTACATCGCTGAGCCATACATTACGGAAATGCGGATATCCTTTTTCTTTAGGGGTGACAGGAGTCAGCATAACTTTCCAATGTTCGGGAATTTCCTTACCTTCATATTCTGCCGGCAAAGTGGAATAGCTATAGCTGGGATTCCAGTTCAAGTCGGCGGCCAGGACGTGGCGTACATGGTCTGCTGTCACTTGGTCATATAGATATTTTCTACGGTTCCACCGCGGTTCATGGCAGATTTCAGACGGAGGGTGGAAGAGGTTCCGTATGCTTGGAGGTTATATCCCAATACATTTCGGATACAGCCTGAAGTTTCGCTGCCGCAGGTAATCAGTCCCGCACCTTTACGTGCAATGCATCCACGAACAATGATATTTTCGGTGGGACGGTTTACACGCAGACCGTCGGCATCCCGTCCGGCTTTCAGGCAGATATTGTCATCGTTGCAATCTACTTCGCAGTTTTCAATCAGGATATTGGTGCTGGAATCAATATCAATACCATCCGTACTGGGACCATGCCCTCCTACGTTATTATTGATTTTCAGTCCGTTCAAGGTACATTGGTCGGAATACAGCACTTGGCAACCCCAAAATCCGGTACGCATCAAGGTAAAGTCTTTTAGTGTTATATGGCGGCTGTTCGAGATGAGCATACCTCTTACGCGTTTGCAGTCGTAGTCCACAATCCACCGCAGTTTGCGTTTCTCGTAATCCTTCCGCATGGTCCAATATTTATCCCAGAATATTTTTCCACGGCAATCCAACGTACCTGCTCCGCTGATAGCTGCGTTTTCCGCATTCAGAATATTGATGACTGCCGAGGGCCATACCATTTCGATACCTGCCACGCGGGAGCGCATTTCGGGGTATAAATCAATATCCTCGCTGGCTATCAGCGTCGTACCTTGGCTGAGGTGGAGGTTTACATTACTTTTCAGGTAGATGGCACCAATCCGGTAGTATCCCGGGGCTACTTCCACTGTTCCCCCTCCGGAACGGTGGCATTCGTCAATGGCTTTCTGCAGGGCGGCAGTGCTTAACCGGGTGCTGTCATTTTTCAATCCGTAATCGGCTGCTTGGAATATTTTTCCCTTCGGATAGGTTTTGGCTCCTACTTGGGCAGTCCACGAAAGGTCAGGAGTTCCCATCCCTTCTCCCCATTGGAATCCGGGGAGGGATTGGGCATTGGTAAAGAGGGTACCTAAGGTAAATGATAGGGTTAATAATAATGTTTTGTTGTTCATTTGTTCCTACTTTTAAATTAATTGCCGTCCGGCTTTTCAATTTCTGTAAACGGGCTGTCATTCCATTTGAAACTGTCCAAAGCATCCGGATGTGCAGGGTTGTAACCGGAATAGTCGCTGCGTAAATAGTTAGAGATAGGTAATCCCGCTTTCTTTATCCCTTCAATGATACATTTGGAGATTTGATAAGCTCCGTAAGGATTGAAGTGGGTATTATCTGCCAATACCCTGTTTTGTCCCGGATAGTTCCGGCAGGATAATGTACGAATGCCTTTTTGGAAGGTTCCACTCCCATTGCTTCATAGAGGGTACGGGTCATTTCGTTGAGATCGATCAAAGGAACGTTTTCTTTGGTAGCCAACCAGCGCATTGCTTCGGGATAATCTTCGTGAGTATCTCTGATTTTCCCGTTTTCATCGAAACTGCGGCGTTGTGTCGGGGTTACCAGTACAGGATAGGCTCCTCGTGCCCTTGCCTCATCAATGAATGTTTTCAAGCTGGTCATAAATGAATAATAAGCTCCTTTACCGGGACCTTTTTGCTTTTGGTCGTTGTGACCGAATTCCATAAAAATATAATCTCCGGGTTTCATTTGTGTCAATGCCTTTTTCAGTCGTCCTGCACCGATAAAAGTATTGGCGCTTTCGCCGGATTCTGCATAATTGGCAAAACAAATGCTGTCATTGAAGAAACGGGGAATCATTTGTCCCCAGCTTGCCCAAGGTTCATTGTCCTGGTCTACTACCGTGGAGTTACCGCATAGGAATACGGTGGGTACATTATTTACTTTCTCAATAATCAGTTCGGACAATTGGGGTGCATCCCCGTTGAATTCCAAAGTTAGTTTGTCATCCCAGTTCAATTTTTGGCGTTCACGCGGTTTGATGCGCACATTTTCTTTTTTCCGAAATATGTGTGTTGCGCTTGTTGATCACGAATGTACAAGATTTTAACTCCCCTTTTTTTGTCTTCACATTTTCGAAGAAAAGGCGGCGTGATTCTCCTCGCACTGTTGTTTCTCCGGCAGCGCGTTTGTTTCCTATCACGGCTGTGACATGGTAGTTTCCATCGGGAACCGTAACAGAGAAAAAGAATGGAGCTGTACTTTTACCTTCCGGAGAGGGCTGTCTGTCATATCCGTATCCCTTTTCCTCCGAGTATCTGTCGGCGGGAGTTATTTTGGTATAACCGTCTTTCGTCTTTTTACCTGTGATAAAATCGAATTTGTAAGTTTGTGCTTCGACTCCTAATGTCGCTAAAAGTCCAAGAGCTAATAGGGCTATCTGTTTCATGATTGATATAGATTGTTATTAATTGATTTTCGGTTTTAGTTCATCCGGAGAGTCATTGGTATAAGATTTGATATCACCGGCTGTTTTTGTGAACAACTCACTGATTTGTTGAGGCGTTACAGTAAATTGCGGACGGAACTGGTCCGAATTCATATAATCCAAAATGGCTTTATGCATCTGACGGGCTACAATGCGTTTCTCTGGCTGGGAGGTAATGTCCATGCTTGTCATGAGCACTTTCCCATTTAATACATTGGCTTCGAATAACATACCTATCTTGCGGCTTATAAACCAAGTGTCGATGCTTTGAACCGTAGGTTGGAAAGCGGGTGGAAAGTGGGTGAATTGCATCACTTGAGCACGATTCAGCAGTTCCCACCATTGCAGATTGCTGTGATATTCTGTCGGAAACTGACGGAATAACGGGTGTTTGGGGTTCACTAAGATACCTGTGGTATGAGGAGGACGCATTTTGAACCAGGAGGTGTTCCAGAATACAGGAGTGAATTGCTGGACCACTTCTTTACCATAACTCACTTTGCCCGCAGCTGTAATAAGCACATTTCCACCGTTCTGAAGAATTTCCAAGGCTTTCGAATCCAAAGTGTCAGTAGTGTATACTTTTCCTTCGGCTATTGTCACTTGGGCGGGATAAACCCAGAAATTCCAGTCATTTACAGCTTCTGTTCCTGTAATGCGTATTTCCAGATTCAGCTTTTTTAGCCTCTTGGATTATCAGTAAGCGGAAACTCAAGGCTACCTGTGCGATTTAAATTTCCGACAGGAATGTCTTGTGTTGCCAATGTGCCTTGCGCATATACTTTGCCATATTCGTCTTTTAACGTATATACAATTTCTGCTTGTTTTAATGCCTCGGCACCAAAATGAGCGACTTCAATATCCGCCTTTAAAATCTCCTTGTTATTATATACAAATTTATCTGTACGCATCAGTGGAACTGTAGGTGAGCAGAAACGTCTCCATTCTGCGGAGTTGATATATCCTTTTTCTTCAAAGAAAACATCGAGAACACCTACCAGTGCAGTTCCCTGACCCGAATAATCGTTCAGTGCCAATAATTGGAAACCGGCATAATCAGGCGTGCGGAGTGTCTTTTCTATTTCATATTTGTAACAAAGGGCTTGCAACTTTCCGCTGGCCATCATAAATAGATGGGCTTGGTCGCTCATGTGGTTGTCAGCCAGAATGTCTTTGAAAATCTCGAAGTTCTTGCTTTATTGACGCCTGTATATTTACGTATTTCATTGAAATTGGGGAAAGCGCACCATTGACCTGTTTCATGGGATACGTAGGGCTGTCTCACGGTGTCAAGATGATTTTGGAAACGATAGTCGTCTTGGGTGGACGGTTGTTTCTTGGACCAGGTCAGGCCGCGTGCCCCAGCCTTTACATGATATTGGTTGCGAGGTTGCCATTGCCATCCGTTGCCTACCGATGCTCCGGTATATACATGTCTGGGATCCTTCTTTTCCCAATATTCTACGAACTTGGTCACCCATTCTACCAGCGTCCGCTAGGTTCGTTTCCGCATGCCAACATGCAATAGGAGCATAGTTGCCATATTCTTTGGTTAATGCGATGGTTTCGTCCATCAGATATTTGTCAATAGGTTGTCCCAAACCTAATTTGGGACCATGATTGGGCCAGCTCGGACCTTCGGGTTGCAGATAGAATCCTACCCGGTCGGCAGCCATAAAAGCGGCTTCGGGAGGACAGAATGAATGGAAACGCATGTGATTCAGTCCATAACTGCGACAGATACGGAATACCCGTTCCCAACTTTCTACATCCATCGGAGCGTAACCGGTCAACGGGAAGTCACAGTTTTCAACTGTTCCGCGAAGCTGGGTTTTGCGCCCGTTTACATAAAACCATTTACCTTTGATTTCAAATCGGCGCATACCGAATTGTATTTCCTTTATCTCAGTTTTTTTCCCATTGGTGACTTCTGCTTTCAGTTTGTACAGGGCCGGATGAAATTCATCCCATAGCAGCATATCATTCCCCATAGGTAATACCATTTCTGTTTCCGTCACTCCTTTGTTAAGTTTGATTTCTTGTTGTATGGCGGGAACTATATGCTTTTTATCCGTATTGAAGCTCTCTGCTGATAATTTTACTTTTGCAGTGCCTGTACCTTTGATGACGACTTTGACACGTGCCAGTTTTTGTTCCGGTTCCGGATATATTTGAATATCATCGAAATATGTTTTCGGAGTCGTTTGCAGACAGATGCGTCCTACAATGCCGTTCCAGTTTCCTTGGGTCTGGTCGGTTATGCTGTGCGAATCCGGTCCGACATTGATTTCTTTGATACGATTATCCACCGGATGGTGATAGTACATTTTCCGGGACGGACATAACGGGTTATATCATATTGATGGGGAACACAAAGACTATTCTGCATTCCTGTCTTTTGTCCGTTCACCCATACGGTTGTTTCTATATGGGGACGTTCCAGGAACAACAAAATACGTTCACCTTTCCAGTCGGCAGGTATATTCACCTCTTTCTGATACCAAGCAGCTCCTACATAATGTTTGTCGGGAGTCAGAAAGAATGGAAATTTAATATTACCTTCTTTACGGTATTTTTCCATGTATGGATTATAATAGTAGGAACTGTCATAGAGACTGCCTGTCCATTGGGTCTTTGCGGTAACCTCATCACCTTTCAGTTTCTCGGGCATGGAACCGGGCAGGTTGATGAAGTCATTCAAAGTGTGGCTGAACCATTTTTCCTTTTCTCCATTATCCTGACGGTCTATACTGAATGACCATTTTCCGGATAAGTCAATAATTTTTTTGTGCGCTTAACGAGAAGCACATCCATACTAGGCAGATTGTCAATAACGTTTTTTTCATAGTATCTTTTTACTTTGAATTTGATGTTGCTAAATTAAGGTCTTTTCATCTGCATGTAAATAGAAAGAAGTACATATAGATGGAAATTCGTATAAAATAAGGGTAATGTGCGATATATTTGTACGATTTTACATGGATATGCCTTGTATGTGCAGAAAAAAGTCCAAATCTCTTTTTATCTTTGTATACTCACAATTAAATCATTGTATACATGAAAAAACGATTATTCAGTTTGCTCTGCTTGTTAGGGGCGGTTTCCGGATTATTTGCCGGTGATACGGCTTATTTGTTCTCTTATTTCATTAATGACAGTCGGGACGGTCTTCATTTGGCTTATAGTTTGGATGGGCTGACATGGACTCCTCTGAATCATGGAAATCTTTCTTGATACCCACGGTCGGGAAGGATCGTCTGATGCGTGACCCTAGTATTTGTCAGGCGCCGGACGGAACTTTTCACATGGTGTGGACTTCCAGTTGGACAGACCGGATTATAGGTTACGCCTCTTCTCCCGATTTAATCCATTGGAGTGAGCAGCGTTCTATTCCGGTAATGATGCATGAGCCTGCTGCACATAATTGCTGGGCACCTGAATTGTTTTATGATGAACCTTCGCAAACTTATTATATTTTTTGGGCAACGACCATTCCCGGACGTCACAAGGAAGTGCCGGTCATTGAGAGTGAGAAAGCTGAACCATCGTATTTACTATGTTACGACGAAGGATTTTAATACATTTTCTGAAACCAAACTGTTCTTTAATCCCGATTTCAGTGTGATTGATGCAGCTATTGTACGCGATCCGGTGATGAAAGACTTGATTATGGTGGTGAAGAATGAAAACTCGTTGCCGGCAGAGAAGAATTTGAGAATAACAACGGACAACACGGATAGAGGATGGATTTCCTACTACCGTTTCTCCTTCCATTACAGGAAATTATTGGTGTGAGGGACCTGCGCCACTTTTTTGTAGATGATGCTCTTTATGTCTATTTTGATAAATACCGTAATCATCAATATGGAGCTGTTTGCAGTCGTGATCATGGAAAGACATGGGAAGATGTGTCCGACCGTGTATCTTTTCCAAAAGGAACCCGTCACGGAACTGCTTTTACCGTAGAGAAGGCTGTACTTGATAAATTGCTTCGTATCCATCACTTCAATCCTCTTATTCCGGATAATATCGCTGATCCTTCTTTATCCAAATTTGGTGATACTTATTATCTTTATGGTACTACTGATATTGATAAAGGATTGTCACAAGCAGGAACTCCTGTGGTATGGAAATCTAAAGATTTTGTAAACTGGAGTTTTGACGGATCACATATTGTGGGATTCGATTGGCATAAAGGACATGAATATGTCAATGCCAAAGGAGAGAAAAAGACGGGATATTTTCGTTATTGGGCACCCGGCAGAGTAGTGGAGAAGAATGGTGAATATTATCTTTATACCACTTTTGTAAAACCGGATGAGAATGCACGTACCTATGTGCTGAAGTCCGACCGTCCCGAAGGTCCTTTCCTTTTTGCCGGACGTAATTCTATATCTTCTCATTCTTTGGATGGGTTTGATCAATCTTGTATTGCTCCGGATATAGATGGGGAACCTTTTGTGGATGATGATGGAACTGCTTATTTATTCTGGCGCCGCCGGATGGCTGCCCATATGACTGACGATTGGCAGCATTTAACCGGTGATACTGTTGTGATGAGTACGGCTCGTCAAGGGTATTCGGAAGGGCCGGTTATGTTTAAACGTAAAGGTATTTATTATTACATCTATACTTTGAGAGGGAATCAGAATTATGTAAATGCTTACATGATGAGCCGGCAGTCCCCTTTGTCGGGCTTTGAAAAGCCCGAAGCAATGATATTTTTCTTTTTTCATCCATTGCCGATAATGTTTGGGGGCCGGGACATGGGAATGTATTTTATAATGAAGAAACAGACGATTATATTTTCGTATATCTGGAGTACGGTGACGGAGGAACTACCCGCCAAGTATATGCCAATCGGATGGAATTTAATGAGGATGGCACTATAAAGACACTTGTTCCTGATGAAAAGGGAGTTGGTTACTTGGCTGTCAGCCAGGAACAGCGCGAAAATAAGGCGCTGAAAGCTTCTTTCAGTGCATCCAGCGTACGTTCTCCCCGTACTTCTAAGGTTGAAATAGAAACTCAGCCTAATTGTCCTTTGGCTGATAAAACTTCGCTTGTCAAGGTGGAACGCACACATATATATCACCCTGGAAATGCAGGCGACCGGTCTAATGGAACACGCTGGATGGCAGAAACAAATGATGATCATCCTTGGCTGATGGTGGATTTGGGTGAAGCCATGCAGGTGACGGAGTGTCAATTTGCCTTTGTACACCCTGCTGAAGGTCATGCCTGGCATCTCGAAAAATCCAATGATGGTACTAATTGGCAACCTTGTGCCGGAGTAAAAGAGGTGAAGGCATGTTCACCTCATGTGGTAACGGTGGGAGATAAAGTACGTTATTTGCGTTTGCACATAGATAAAGGTGCAGCCGGATTATGGGAATGGAAAATCTATTAAATTACTATTTTATCATGAAAAAACGATTTGTGACCGTTCTTTTGGCTTGTTCTTTGGCCGGAGGACTTTTTGCACAACAGCCTTGGTTTAAAGACAAGGATTTGACCTTGACCGGTGCTTATTATTATCCTGAGCATTGGGATGAGAGTCAATGGGAGAGAGATTTTAAACAGATGCATGATTTGGGTTTTGAATTCACCCATTTCGCGGAATTTGCTTGGGCGCAATTGGAACCGGAAGAGGGAAAATATGATTTTGCCTGGTTGGATAAAGCGGTGGCTTTGGCTGCCAAATATGATTTGAAAGTCATTATGTGTACTTCTACGGCAACTCCACCGGTATGGCTGAGCCGTAAATACCCTGAAATTTTGATTAAAAATGAAAATGGTACCGTGCTTGATCACGGAGCACGTCAACATGCTTCTTTTGCTTCTCCCGTTTATAGAGAACTGGCTTATAAAATGATAGAGAAGTTAGCTCAGCATTATGGAAATGATTCCAGAATAATCGGCTGGCAGCTCGATAATGAGCCGGCCGTACAATTTGATTATAATCCGAAAGCCGAACTGGCTTTCCGGGATTTTTTACGTGAAAAATATCATCATGACATTAAAGCATTGAATGATGCCTGGGGAACGGCTTTTTGGAGTGAGGTTTATTCTTCTTTTGATGAAATAACTCTTCCTAAAACTGCCCAGATGTTTATGAATCATCATCAGATTTTGGATTACCGCCGTTTTGCTGCCAGTCAGACAAACGACTTTTTGAGTGAACAATGTTTGTTGATTAAAAAATATGCAAAGAACCAATGGGTGACTACTAACTATATTCCTAATTATGAGGAAGGACATATAGGTGGCAGCCCTGCACTTGATTTTCAAAGTTATACTCGCTATATGGTGTATGGAGACAATGAAGGGATCGGCCGTCGCGGATATCGAGTGGGAAATCCGTTGCGTATTGCTTTTGCCAATGACTTTTTCAGACCCATACAAGGTACTTATGGAGTAATGGAACTTCAGCCAGGCAGGTGAATTGGGGGAGTATCAATCCTCAACCGCTGCCCGGAGCTATCCGTTTATGGATGTGGAGCGTATTTGCCGGTGGAGGCGACTTTATCTGTACTTATCGTTATCGCCAGCCTCTGTATGGCACGGAACAATATCACTACGGCATTGTAGGTACAGACGGAACAACGGTAACTCCCGGTGGACGTGAATATGAGCAGTTCATGAAAGAAATCAGACAGCTGCGGGGACAGGTTGCAGCTCGTGAGGTGAAACCGGACGATTATTTGGCGCGTCGTACTGCCATTCTTTTTAATCATGAAAATTCATGGAGCATTGAGCGCCAGAAGCAAAATCGTACATGGAATACATTAGGGCATATTGAGAAATATTATCGCACGTTGAAATCTTTTGGCGCGCCCGTAGATTTTATCAATGAAAGCAAGGAGTTCTACCTCTTATCCTGTGATCATAGCTCCGGCTTATCAATTGGCTGACAAGGCATTGGTAGACAGATGGACTGATTATGTAAAGAAGGGTGGTAATTTGGTCTTAACTTGCCGTACAGCCCAAAAAGACCGCCATGGACGTTTACCCGAAGCTCCTTTCGGTTCCATGATAAATGAACTGACCGGTAATGAAATGGAGTTTTATGATTTATTACTTCCTGAAGAACCGGGCAAATTACGGATGGATGGAAAAGAATATACGTGGAATACTTGGGGAGAGATATTGAAACCGGGTAAGGATCACAAGTATGGGCTACTTATACACAGGAATTTTATGAAGGAAAACCGGCAGTCACTACTCGTAAGTTGGGAAAAGGTACTGTTACTTACGTGGGAGTGGATAGTACGGACGGATTATTGGAGAAAGATATTTTGAAGAAACTATATGCGCAATTGAATATTCCTGTGATGGATTTACCAATACGGTGTTACTTTAGAGTACCGCAATGGTATGGGGATTGTACTGAATTATACAGATAAACTTATAAGTTCGTACTTCCTTCGGGAGCCAAAGTGCTGATAGGAGAGCCGGTAATTCCTACAGCAGGAGTATTGGTATTTTCTATTACTGATTGAAAACGTATGATTGATAGAACAAAAAGGAGCGGCTTCACAGTCGCTCCTTTTTACTTAACCTAAATCTAACCTTTAAATCATAGTCTATGAAAAATCGATTCACTAACCAATCATATTATTAATTTAATTTGTAAACCTCACTTCCGGCGAGCAGGAAACACCCTACTCCAAAATCTTCAAAATCGGGTACTTTATCGTATGTGACAGGTTGACTGTCTTTCGGTTCTTTTCCGGTTCCTTGTACAAGTCCTAGGAAGCCGTTAGGATGAACGGCATCCTTCACCATAGCATTCCATGCTTTCAACAAGACTGGCAGGTATTCTTTTCTGTCCAACAGTCCGTTACGTACCCCCCATGCCATGCCATATACAAATAAAGCGGTGCACTGGTTTCTTTACCTCCGAAGTTTGATTCGTCATGCATACTTACATTCCAAAAACCATCAGTACGTTGGCAATTTTTGATAGCTTTACTCATGGTCAGGAAATCATTGATATAGTCGGCGCGATGTTTTTCATCAGTAGGAATTTCATCCAATACACGTACCAGTGCTGCATATACCATCCATTACCACGACTCCAATAGCAATTCTTACCGTTAGGTTCTTTGTAAGGGGGATCAAAGTCTTGGTCTCTCCACCACAAACCTTCTTTTTGGTTGTACATGCCATTTTCACCATGTTTGTTACGGGTATATTCATACATATCCCACATTTTGTCGAAATATTTTTGTTCTCCGGTCAATTTTCCCAGTTTGGCAAATACAGGCATTCCCATTTGGATGGCGTCAATCCACCACCAATCATTTACTTGAGGAGTGTTGACCAGCATATCTATATTGGCTTTGACCTTACGGATTCTTTCCGGATCAGGACAAATGTTATATAAATCAATGTAAGTCTGGCTGGCACAGTAATCATCAGCATTGCGAGTGGTGGTACCGTTGCGGAATCCCCCATTCGTGGTAATTTGACCAATCGACAGCGTATTTATAATAGTCATCGCGTGGATAGACGGAGTAAAGAGCCATTAATCCTTCATAATATACTCCGCGTGTCCAGATATTACTGGGACGGGTTACATTTTTACAAAAGAAGGAGTACGATAATCGGCATACTTCTTCATGAAGTAATCATTGACTTTTGTAACAGTCTTCAACGTTTCTTTTTTTGTCCGGCAAGTCTTTGTGCTTTTACAACTCCAAAACCTAATGCAACAAAAAGAATGATAGTATTAATTTTTTCTTCATCATGTTGTTTTAGTGTTTTAATGGTAGCGCAAAAATAGGATGGTCTGAGATTTCCTACAATGGAAATGTGTACATCTTCCTTGAATATTATGCATGTGTACGCATTTCGAGTGTATTTTTTATTTATCAGTGTTCTTATTGGGTTATTTGTCTTTATTTGCAGACCGTTCATAAATCTTTTCTCCTTCTTTTATCTCTAGTTCCAAACCTTTAAAATTAACATTGGCCACATTTGAGATGCTTAATCCTTTTTGAGCTTTGATATGGCAATTCTCAAAAAAGAATGTATCATTTCCGAATGGAGCCTCTTTAAAACCATACATGGTTCCTGCTGATTGTGCTTCTCCATTTATATTCTTGAAATGGATATTGCGCAAACAGGTCAGCGGATAATGTGCAGGTGAAAGCGGAGGAACCATACGCCATTCCATATTGATATCAAAGATACTGCGCGCTCCTTTGATGGTAATATCTTCAAAAGTGATATTTTCCACAGTTCCGCCGCGGCTGGGCTGACTTTTAAAACGTAAGGGGCTCCAGTTTTCGTTATCCATCAGGCAGGAACGTATGGTTACATTGCGTATGCCTCCTGATATTTCACTGCCCATAGCCACTCCACCATGACCGTATGCAAAATGACAGTTTTCTATCAGAATGTTTTCACTGGGACGTCCTACTCTGCGTCCGTCCTCGTCTCGTCCGGATTTGATGGAGATACAGTCATCATGTGCCTCAATGCGGGTGGAAGTAATCAGTATATCATTGGACGAATCAATATCTATGCCATCGGAACTGGTATATATTCCAATGCACGGATATCGATTCCATCTATAGTGAAGCCGTTTGTGTAAAGTACATGATACAATTGATAGATTAGACTCAAGAATGGGTGAATATTATTTGTTAACTGCAAAAGAATCAAAGTTCTCTTTGTCTGAATATCTATTCTTTTGATAGGGATGCTACCTTGAACTTTGGTTATTGTATGCTTTCTTTTAATTCATATGATAAATCATGGCTTGATTTCATCGTGGAAAGCAGGAATGGCCAGCAGCCATGGATATGATGAGTGTATAAATCTATAATAAAAATAAGGAGGAGATGAAAGATCTTTTATTATGGAATAAGATTTCTCGCATTGTTATGTTATTAGCCGAATGTCTTGACATATCTCCGGTGCGTGCTTTGGATATCTTTTATAATAGGGAGAATTGCCAATTTCTGTACAATTCCAGTTTTGGATTTTATTTGACGAGTTATGTTTATATTTTAGATGATATTATACGAGAACTTCTAACGAAAGGTTACTAATTTTTAAAGGTATAGGCATAAAAGCGCATAATCCTTATCTGAAAAAAAATAAATGGACCTCTAAATCTAAAGCATATAGATGAAGAGGTCCATATATTATCAGTGATATATTACGGTTTAATATCCCGGATTCTGCATGGCACTTTTTTCTTCATTAGTTAATGT
>ENA-OQCE01000408-OQCE01000408.1-human-gut-metagenome-genome-assembly--contig:-NODE-408-length-20823-cov-1.515559_pt1 | contig 20823 bp, 31 predicted proteins | sample MGYA00242495_ERZ504572 | MGnify/ENA primary metagenome ERZ504572 (study PRJEB26092, sample SAMD00036228) | human gut metagenome | host: Homo sapiens | study: EMG produced TPA metagenomics assembly of...
TCATCAAGGGGTACGTTAAAGTCTGCACGGACAAAAACGCGTTTGTTTTCGACATTGACGTCGGTGATTGTTTTTTTCATGAATAGGTTCCTCCTCTAATTAAAGCAGTTGTATGATTTTTTCAGCCGCCCCTTCGTCAGTGACCAGCGTGCCCGTATGGCAGGCCCGCATGACGCCGACGATGGCTTCGGCTTTGCTAGCACCGCCGGCTACGGCGATGACGTGAGGGTGATATTTTATTTCTCGCAGCGAGATACCGATATTATTCGTACCATATAAAATCTTGCCGTCGAGGCCGCAGTAGCAGCCAAGGGATTCGCCGCAGGCGCCAAGGCTGTGCAGGGCATCGCGTTGAAGGTTGGTCATGCCCCTTTTTCTGGCCATGCGGTCGGCTCGGCCAATACCAAAGATAACGACCTGGGCCCTGGCCGTCATAGCCACGTTTTCCTGGGTCTGACGGTCGGCTTGAGCATCATCTGCAGCTGAATCGCTGAGCCCTTCGGGGATGTGAATCATCCGGTACGAGCTGTGGGTCTTAGCCGCGACATTGGCCGCAATGTAGTTGGCCTGTACTTCGACGTGGTTACCCATGCTGCCCCGGGCCGGCAAAATGGTCACATTGGCCAGGCATTCCGGCAGCATCCGGGCCACTTCGGCCATGGTCGAACCGCCGCTGATGGCGACGGTATCGACACTGCCAAAGAGATCATTTAAGAGCAGGGCACCGCGGCGCCCCAATTCTTCCTTAGCCGTCTTATCGCTGTCACTGTCGCCGGGAACGATGTAGACATTTTTCAGACCCAGCTTCTGCCGGATCTGACGCTGGATGTCATCGAGGTTATTCAGGCGCAGGAAGCATTCCAAGAGGTCCGGCATGAGTCGCTTTCCTTCCGGCTCCATGGCAATGCCCAGCGTCGTAAAGCGGACGATGCCGCTGCGGCGCAGGACGTCGACATGAGAGCGGACGACGCGTTCAGACAATCCGGAAAGGCCGGCCAAAGTCCGGCGTCCGACCGGTTCGGCGTCGGCAATATGCCGCAATAGTAAATATCGTTCCTTAATGGTCCCCATAACATCGGGAGCTATTTTTGAAAGATACTCAGCGTATCTTGTTCCATCTTACTCTCTCCCTTCGCAATGCGGCAGAACGACGGAGATCATCACTGATCAAGCAGGCTCTTGCCTGTCATTTCACTGGGAATATCCATTCCGGCCAGGGTCAGCATCGTCGGAGCGACATCGGCTAAGATGCCGTCGTGGAGATGTTCATTCTTGTGTTCTTCACTGACCAAGATGCACGGTACGTGATTGGTCGTATGAGCCGTATAGGGGCTGCCCGTTTCGGGATCAGCCATCTTTTCTGCATTGCCGTGGTCAGCGATGATGAGCAGCTGGCCGTCGACAGCGCGGAGTGCTTCGACGATTTTACCGACGCAGGTGTCGACGGTTTCAACGGCTTTGACAGCCGCTTCAAAGACACCGGTGTGACCGACCATGTCGGCATTGGCAAAGTTGAGCATAATCATGTCGTATTTATCGGCTTTGATCTGTTCGATGACTTTTTCCGTAACGATAGGTGCGTTCATTTCCGGCTGCAGGTCATAGGTAGCAACCTTCGGGGACGGTACCAAGATACGGTCTTCGCCTGATTCGGTTCTTCTTCGCCGCCGTTGAAGAAATACGTAACGTGAGCGTATTTTTCCGTTTCAGCAATGCGCAGCTGGGTCTTGCCGGCTTTGGCCAGGACTTCGCCCAAGGTATGCGGAATCCGTTCCTTGTCGTATACGACGTGAGCCGGAAGATCATCTTCATAGCGGGTCATGGTCGCAAAGTAGACGTCCAATTTCTTCGGACGCGGGAATTCGGCAAAGTCGGGAACGACGAAAGCCGTCGTCAGCTGACGAGCCGGTCGGGGCGGAAGTTGAAGAAGACGACGCTGTCCCCATCTTCAACGGGGTGTTTATGGATGACCGTCGGAACGACGAATTCATCGGAAACGTCGGCTTCATAAGAATGTTTCAAGCACGTGGCTGCATCTGGTTCCTGCGGTCCTTCTGCCAAGCTACGGCATCGTAAGCTTTTTCAACGCGTTCCCAGCGTTTATCGCGGTCCATGGCGTAATAACGACCGCTGATGGTGGCGATTTCGCCAACGCCGAGTTCTGCGCATTTATCTTCGAGTTCCTTCAAGAATTCGCCGGCACTGCGGGGCAATACGTCGCGGCCGTCGAGGAAGGCATGGACATAGACTTTTTTCAAGCCAAAGCGTTTGGCCATTTCAAGAAGGCCGAAGAGGTGCTGTTCACTGCTGTGAACGCCGCCGGGAGATACGAGGCCCAATAAATGGAGCGCCGAATCGTTCTTCTTGGCGTTTTCCATAGCGCCGACCAGGGTCCGGCTTTTCAAAGAAGGGACCTTCTTTGATGTCTTTGGTGATTTTAGTCAGGGCCTGATATACGATGCGGCCGGCACCGATATTGAGATGGCCGACTTCGGAGTTGCCGATCTGGCCGTGAGGCAAGCCGACATCTTCACCCGAAGCACCGAGGAAGGAATGGGGATATTCTTTCCAAAGTTTCGGCAGGACCTTGAGGTCTGCCTGGGCTACGGCATTATCTTTTTGGATATCGCTGCAGCCAAAACCATCCATGATGATTAACATTACTGGTTTTTTATTTGCCATTGTAGTGTTTTACTCCTTTTTGTAGTAAAGAAAAACAAAAGGGGCTGTCGCCGCAGCGACAGCCCCTTTCAGCGCTTTTCGATGTTTCAATCTGATTTGTAACGGGAGGCTGTTTACCCGTTGGGAAATGCGTCGCTACAAATTAGTGTTTGCTGTTGTAATCGTTCATTACGGCAATGAGGTTGAGGACCTTGTTGGAGTAACCGATTTCATTGTCGTACCAGGAAACAACTTTAACGAAAGTATCCGTCAGGGCGATACCGGCTTTAGCATCGAAAATGGATGTAAGCGGGCAACCGAGGAAGTCGGAAGAAACAACATCTTCTTCAGTGTAGCCGAGGATGCCTTTCAATTCGCCTTCGGAAGCTTTTTTCATAGCTGCGCAGATCTCATCATACGTAGCCGGTTTTGCGAGGTTAACCGTGAGGTCGACGACGGAAACGTCGAGGGTCGGAACACGCATGGACATACCGGTCAATTTGCCATTCAATTCAGGAATGACTTTGCCTACAGCTTTAGCAGCACCCGTGCTGGACGGAATGATGTTGCCGGCAGCTGCACGGCCACCGCGCCAGTCTTTCATGGACGGGCCGTCAACGGTTTTCTGAGTAGCGTCGTGGAGTGAACGGTCGTCATGAGGCCGTCTTTGATGCCGAAAGCATCGTTGAGGACTTTAGCGATCGGAGCCAGGCAGTTCGTCGTGCAAGATGCGTTGGAGACGATGGTCTGGCCTTTGTATGTGTCGGTGTTAACGCCGCAAACGAACATGTCTGCCTGACGGCCGTCTTCACCCTGTTTGGAAGGAGCGGAGAGAACAACATATTTAGCGCCTGCTGCCAAGTGTTTTTCAGCGAGGTCCATGGTGAGGAAACGACCAGTCGATTCAACGACGTATTCAGCGCCGACTTCGTCCCATTTGAGGTTAGCCGGATCCATTTCAGCCGTTACGCGGATTTTTTTGCCGTTGACGATGAGCTGGCTATTTTTGGCGTCAACTTCAATCGTGCCATCGAAGCGACCATGCATGGTGTCGTATTTGAGCATGTATGCCAGGTATTCAACCGGGCCGAGGTCGTTGATGCCTACGATTTCGATATCATCGCGAGTCTGTGCTGCGCGGAAAACAAAAACGACCAATACGACCGAAACCATTAATACCAACTTTAATCATTGTCGATACACTCCTTTTAAAAACGAAAATAACTTTTGTATATAATTCTAAGAACTTAAAGGCCTTGCTACTTACAATGTAAGTATGCCACATCGGGCCAAATTTTGCAATACCATGGACGCTTTATGTCCCAATTTATTGCATGCCCAAAGAGGCGGCCGCGATGCCGACGTATTCCTTGATGGCCAGGCAGGAATCGAGGAGGTACGCCGATTGAGGCACGACACTGTAAGGCGACCAAATCATCTTGGCATTGATGCGATAGTCCGACGGATAGGGTATAAAGTCGATGCCTTCACGGCTAAAAAACCGGGCTGCCGCGGCATATGGAAAGCACTGGTTACCAGAATGGGCTTCTTCCAGCCCTGCTGCCGGCAGATTTCTTTGGAGAAAGCCGCGTTTTCTGCCGTATTTCGACTTTTATCGTCCATAAAGATTCGATTGTCCGGAACGCCCAGCGACAGGAGCATCCGCTTTTCAATATGCGATTCATTGGCTTCGCTTCAAGGACGGTTCCGCCGGACAACAAGATAGGGATGTTCTTGGCCTTTTCCAAGCGAAGGCTGTCAAGAACCGGTTGGCCGCCGCACTTCCGACCTGACCGACGCCGTCGACATCGGGTACGCCGGCCCGGGAGCCGCCGCGAGGACGATGATGACATCGCCGTCAAGGGATTCCAGGGACGGTTGGTCATAGGCCGTTTCTAAAGGACGGATGAGGCTGTCCGAAACGGGCTCGATGGACAACAGGTAGAACAGGGCCGTAATGATGAGCATAGCCCAGCGGCCGCCCTGCTTCTTTCGAAAGAGATAGGCCGTGAGAATCATAAAGGCCAGTACTATGCCGCCTAAGGGCAAAATCCAAGCGTACATCCATTTAATAAGATACAACATGTCAGTGACACCTTCTTACGACTCTGGTTCGAGTCTTTTCGATGAGAGGCACTATCAGAAAAAGTGAGATGCCCCGTCGTCGCTACTATTATATCATAAGACCCGTCGAAGAACAGTTGCAATTTGTAAAATGTATGTTATACTTATATTGAATCCCTGTATAGGATTCTGCATCCATGGGGATGTAAAGGTTTCGACGTGGATGGTTGTATCATGAATAGCGAGCCGGGGTTTCATCTGCCGTAAATCGGTTGAACCTTTTAAATTAAACGCAAAAGAAAACAATTTTGCTTTAGCTGCCTAAGGGCGGCTAACGTCTCTTGCTGCTAATCCTGCGGGCAGTTTGCAGAACGTCACTTAGCGGGATACCACATGGTTTTGCCTGGTAGCCGTGTCGGGAAACTCACAGGCTGGAATCGTCTAGTTTGTCCTTGTACGAAAACGGTTTAAGATCCTAACAAGGTCTGCGCTCGGAGAAGTTCATGGGGCGGCATTTACGGACAGGAGTTCGACTCTCCTCATCTCCACCAGATTCAAAAGACTATCGTCAAGCGATAGTCTTTTTTTATTGAGAAATTATTTTGCGCCTTATATTTTTCATTTTTTCCTTGACAAACTTTCTTCATGAGTCTATGATAGGGTGCATAACTTAAACACGATATATTGACATTCGATGACGAGAAAGAGTACAGCTTTGCAAAAGCACACAGCGAGCCGGGTATGGTGAAAGCCGGCAGCCGGAGGAAGCGTGGAAAATCATCTCTGAGAATTGCAGTTGAAACCAGTAAACTGCACCGTCTGATCCACGTTACAGGAAATGCGTATGATAGTACGTTACAAAGCGCCTTGCGTTTTTTTTGGCAAGGAATATCGGGTGGTACCGCGGATATAAAACTTCCCGTCCTTCATGGGGCGGGAGTTTTTTTATTTCATGTTTATCTTATGACAATCTAACTGATTACTAGGAGGAATGCATCATGGAAAACATCAATTTCGACAGTCTTAAACGGCGGAGAGATCTGCGCATTATTTTACCGGTCTTTCTCGTTTCGATTATTGCCTGCATCGACCGCGTCAACATTTCCTATGCCAAGCTGACCATGACTCAGACCCTGGCTGGTTGTCGCCAGAAGTATACGGCTTTGGCGCCGGCATCTTCTTTGCCGGTTACCTGCTGCTGGAAATCCCCGGTTCCCTCTTTGCCGCTAAGTTTTCGGCGTCGAAATGGATTGCCCGCATCATGTTCACCTGGGGCGCCGTCAGCCTCTGCATGGCCTTCGTGTCGACGCAGTGGCAATTCTACCTCTGCCGCTTCCTCTTAGGAGCCTCCGAAGCCAGCCTCTATCCGGTCATCTATTCCCTCTTATTCCCCCGCTGGTTCACGGCAGCCGAACGGCCCGGGCGACGTCGCTCATGCTGACGTCCCTCCTCCTTTCGACCATCGTCGGCGCTCCTATCGCCGGCGTCCTACTGGAACACTCTTTCTTCGGCCTCTTAGGCTGGCAGGAACTCTTCATCTTGGAATCGATTCGGCCCTCATCTTCGCCTTCTATTTCTTACTGGCCGTCAAAGACCGTCCGGACCAAGTCCATTGGCTGACCGGCGCCGAAAAAGAATACTTGACCAACATGTATGAACAAGAACAACGGGCCATGCAGCACGTGAAAAAATATACCGTCCTTCAGGCCTTTACCGATGCCAAAGTCTTAAAGCTCTGCTTCATCTACTTCCTGTGGGTCGTCGGTTTCTGGGGCTTTTACTTCTGGATGCCGACGGTCCTGAAAAACTCTCCGGCTGGTCGACGTCCCTCATCGGCGGGGCCATCGCCATCCCCATGGCAGCAGCCTCGTCGTTCAGCTCATCATCGGCCATACGGCAACGGTTACCGGCGACAAGGTATGGCACGTCTTTGCCGCCCTCACGGTCGGCGCCGTCGGCCTCGGCTCTCGCCCTTTGCCCACAACATGGGCGTCGCCCTGTTTCTCATCTGCTTGTCAGCCATCGGCATCCATGCATCCATGGGCGTATGGTGGACCATTCCGACGACCTTCCTCTCCGGTCCGGCCGCTGCCGGTTCCATTGCCCTCATCAATTCCTGCGGCAACCTGGGCGGCATGTTCGGGCCCAATATGATGGCCTGGGTCCAGGCCCAGACCGGGAGCTTCGCCATGGGCTACTACCTGATGGCCCTGTTCATGTTCAGCGCCGGCCTCTTAGTCCTGACCCTGAAATATAAGGTAAATGGCACGGTGAAAGAAAACGTACACCTCGACACCCGAACGAAGACAGCCTTTACACCGGCACCGAACCTACCTTAAATCATTGAGATACAAAAAATCCCTCTGCTTCTCGAACACGAAAGGCAGAGGGATTTGCTATGTATGCAGTATGAAATTTTCACGATAAAAAATGAGGAATCAGGCCTTTGCCGCCAGCACCTTCAGTGCCGCTTCGGCAAAAAGGCGTAGCTTCGGCATTGGGATGAACGCCGTCGGCGTAGAGAGGTTTCCCGGATGCCTCTTCGCCATCCAGCAGAGCCTGATAAAAGTCGATGACCGTACAGTCCATGTTCGCACTATAGTCCAAGAGCACTGGCGATAGCGGCGGAGGATCTCATTATGACGATGTACGGCACCGGCTTCCTGCCAGCCATAGTAGGCGCTTTCCGATTTGGTCAGTGGTGGAATGCCGATATAAACGGGCTCCTCCTGGGATTTTAACAGCGAAACCAGGCTTTCCATATTCCGGCAGACGGCGGAGAAATCCTTGTCGAGGAGGATATCGTTGGAGCCGCCCATGACGAAGAAGGCATCGTAGCCGATAAGGTCGAGCTGGTGCAGGCGAAAGACCATGCCGGCCGTCGTATCGCCGCACTGCCCCTTGTTATCAATCTCTATCGTACTTCGATTCGAAACCAAGGTCGTCCATCGTTCCTGAGGCCGCACATCGTAACCATAGGTCAGACTGTCACCTAAACAGAGGAGTTTCATGACTGGAGTCCTTTCTGGACAGCGGCAACGGCCGTTTCCGTCGAAAGCCAGGGCGCATCGAAGCGGCAGCCCGCTTTTTCAAGATCCATCTGGCAGGCGAACATCTTGGGAATGGCGCTGGCATAAATATCGTGGTCGTACATATAGCGCAGGGTCGTTTCGACGTCGGCGTCGCTGAGGATATGGCCGTGGTCGATGAGGACCAGTCGGTTGGCATAAGGCAGCGCCGCTTCCAGGGTGTGTTCGACGACGACGATGGTGTGACCGTAGGTGACGTTCAAATCGTGGATCAATTCGTAAAATTCGTGGGTCTTCGGGGTCCAAGGCCGACGTCGGTTCGTCAAAGACCAGGATGTCGGGATTGGTTGCCAAGACGTCGGCAATGACCAATCGCTGACGCTGGCCGCCGGAGAGTTTGGTCAAGGGCGCTGGCGATAGGGCAGCATATGGACCTTTTCCAAAGCCGCCGTAACGGCCTGGTCGATCTTATCGGGAGCTACGCCTGATTTTCCAGGCTGAAGGCGATTTCTTCTTCAACGGTCATGGCCACCAACTGGCTGTCGTAATCGTCGAGCATGGCACCGACCTGGGCGGCCAGCTTCGAAATCGTCGTCTGCGTCGTCGCCTGACCGTTTACGTAGACCATGCCTTTCATGACGCCGCCAAAATAATGGGGAATAGCACCGGTCATGGCCATGCACAGCGAACTCTTACCGCTGCCGCTTTCACCGGTAATGACCAGAAAATCGCCTTTTTGAACGGTCAAGTTGACATCGTCGAGGACGGGTGTCTTCTGTTTATTATAGATATAAGAAAGGTGTTCCATGGAGATGAGGCCTTCCTGCGTCGGCTTCAACTCATACATGCTGTGGTCCGAAGCCACTTCCTGTTCTTCGAGGGAATCGAGGATGCCCCGCGATACGAAGAGGCGCAGAGCCGGAAAATACATGAGCGGCGTGACGATGGCATTCAAGGCGCCGATGACGACGACTAAGGCAGCATGGCCGTAAAATAGACGACGTTGGGAAGATCCATGACGAATTTCAAAATAGTGACGAAGGCGCCGCCGCTCATGCAGGTTGCGCAAAGCCGGTCAGGACGGGCAGGCAGGAATGGCCCTTTAATTTGATGAAAGCCAGGTTCTTGACGATAAAGGCGCAGGTCAGGCGCCGACAGGTTCACTGATGAGGTTGCCGTAAGGAAAGCCCGATTTCGACGTCAGGACATTGACTAAGGCTGCGACGAGACCGATGCCAAGAGCCTGTTTATAACTGGGTTTGGTCAAACAAATGGCGACGCAGTAGGTGGCAATCGTCCAGTTCGGCGTAACACCGCCGACGCTCGGCGATACGAGATGGAGAATCGTCCCGATGGCCAGCATCAGGGTCGTAATGGTAATCCAGCGGAACTGACCGCCCTGACGGTGATGAAATTCTAATTTAGAAATGTCTGCTACTTGTTTCATCGAGTTCCCCTCCTATACCATTCCCTGAAGCCGCAGGTAAACGATGCCGCAGCTCAAGGCTAACATGACAACGATGACGATGTAATCGCGCCCTTTCGGCTGAACGTTGCTCATAAAACTGTGTTCGTGACTGCCGAATCCGCGCAGTTCCAGGCTGAGGGCCATCGTTTCCGACCGGCCCAGGGATTTGAGCATCAGCGGCTGGACGACGCTCATATAATTGACGAGTTTCTTAAAAATATTGCCCTTCGTCGAGAGGCCCCGGCAGGCCTGGGCTTCCTGAACGGCCTGGCTTTCGGCGATGAAATCCGGTACGAAGCGCAGGGCCGCCGTAAACATGAAGGCGTATTCATAAGGAATCCTGATCTGCTTGACCAAGGCTGCCGTCAAATCCTGAAGGCGCGTCGTCGTCAGCAAGATGATGAAGATAATGGTCATGGCCAACATGCGAAGGCCCGTGACGTAAGCCGATTCCAGGGAACCGCCGCGAGAAGCTGGACGACAGCAGGAAGGCCGCGAAAATGACCAGACTGAAGACGGCCTTGATATTGCGCGACAAGCTGCCGCACATGCCTAAGAGGATGAGTTCAAGGACGACCAGACAGACTAACGGAAGGGTCGTGTGCATGACCAGTGCCCAGAAAGAAAAGGCAAAGGTACCGATTAATTTCGTAACGGGGACAAATTTTTTCATCATTTGTTTGTACCTCCAATTCTTTCCAGCATGGCTGCCGTAAACTCTTTCATCGATTTACAATAAGGAAAATCCGGTGCCGCCATGGACAAGGCGACGGCATCAGGCCGGCTCAGGCCTAAATCATATAAATCATCGCGCTTGGTAAACAGTTCTTCCGGCGTCCCGTCAAAGGCCTTGGTATGATTGCCGATGACGATGACCCGCTGACAGTATTCGGCAAAAATATCCATATCATGGCTGATGATGAGGATGGTCATGCCCTTTTGATGGAGCTCGCTCAAGAGTTCCATGAGCTGTTCCTTATCTTCGCTGTCCTGACCGCTCGTCGGTTCATCGAGGATGATGTACTGGGTATGCATGGCGATGGCCGAGGCGATGGCGACCCGCTGTTTTTCGCCGCGATTGAGATTGGCGGATACGATTCGGCAAGGTCGGTCAGCTGCGTCGCTTTCAAAGCTTCGTCTACAGCCGCCTGTATCTGGGCTTCACTCATGCCCAGCTGCTTGGGGCCGTAAGCCACTTCTTCGCGGACCGTCGGCCGAAACATCTGCCGCTCCGGCCGCTGGAAAACGTAGCCGATAAAATGACTGCGAATCGAGGCATCGTCGTCATTGATGACCTTGCCATTATATAAAATCTCACCGGATACGGGCTTTTCGAGCCCCATGAGCAGGCGGGTCACCGTCGTCTTGCCGCAGCCGTTACGGCCGCCGAGACCGATGAACTCGCCTTCACCGATTTGCACATTGACACTTTCCAATACGGGAACACCGCTACCGTAATTGAAACTGACATCCTTCATTTCCAGCATCTTTCTCTCTCCTTTTGCTTGAAGACAACAAAAAAACCTTCCATCTACAAAGGGAACGAAAGGTTCAGATTCTTCCGCGGTACCACCCAAATTGACTCAGTGAGTCCAGCTCTACATGTACGGCCTCATGGCGATACACGTCTCTTTGATAGCGGTGGAAATACACCGTCGCACCCTACTGGTCACCGTTCAGGCCGCATCTCCCGAATCCATTCTACCCGCCGGTCTGCGCCGAACTTTCACTGCCATCGGCTCGCTGTAGCTGCCACAATCGGATATACTCGTTTCGTTCATCGACAACATTTATAATTTGCTTTAGATTATATACTGACAGCCGTCCCTTGTCAAGATGGGAATATGGCAAGGCCCCTCTTCGGTTTAAAAGATAACTTTTTTGCACAACATCATTTTAAATCGACAAGATTCTTGCGTATTTTCGTATTGACAAATTGCCCATTCATGGTAAACTATTACACAAGACAATTGAACGACATTTATCCAGAGTGGCGGAGGGACTGGCCCTATGAAGCCCGGCAACCGATAACACGGTGCTAATTCCTGCGGAATGTATTCCGAGAGATAAAGAATCAAGGACAAGCCTCTTTCTCTTTCGGGAAGAGGCTTTTTTTCATGGATAATGGCGAAGCAAAAAGGTCTGACTATCATATTAACAGGAGCATACTCATGAAAATTTCAAAAAAACTTTCCGTTCTCGCTGCTGCGGCCTGATGGCCGTCGCATTCTTAGCCGCCGGCTGCGGCAGTGATTCCCAGACGACGGCTTCGTCCGACAAAAATGTCACCGTCACCGTCGGCGCTACGCCCGTTCCGCACGCTGAAATCCTCAACGAAATCAAACCGCTCTTAGCCAAAGAAGGGGTCGATCTCAAAGTCGTCAATTTACGGATTACGTCAAACCGAACCTGGCGTTAAACGACAAAGAACTGGATGCCAACTTCTTCCAGCACACGCCGTACCTCGATAAATTCAACAGCGAACACGGCACGAAATTAAAAGCCATCGCCAAGATCCACGTCGAACCGATGGGCATTTACTCCCGCAAAATCAAAGATCTGAAAGACCTCGCTGACGGCGCCAAAGTCGCCATCCCCAACGACCCGACCAACGGCGGCCGCGCCCTCCTCATTCTCCAGAGTGCCGGTCTCATCACCCTTAAAGACGGCGGCAACATCACGTCTACCGTTCAGGATGTCGTAAAGAACGATAAAAATCTCCAGTTCGTCGAACTCGAAGCGGCTCAGATTCCCCGTTCCATCGACGACGTCGACATCGCCTCATCAACACCAACTTCGCTATGGAAGCCGGCCTCAATCCGTTGAAAGACGCCCTCTTCCTGGAACCGAAGGATTCGCCGTATGCTAACGTCCTCGTCGTTCGTGACGGCGACGAAAACCGTCCGGAAATCCAGAAGCTCGTCAAAGCGCTCCAGTCTCCGGAAGTCAAGAAATTCATCGAAGATAAGTACCAAGGCGCTATCTTACCGAGTTTCTAATAGACAGGACCGAAAATCTTCAATATAATAAAAGATAAGAAAAGAGGCTGCCTCTATGGGGGCAGCCTTTATCTTCTTACGATCTGAGGGGGACATTGATGTATGCACACTAACGAGCTTTTTACCAAAAAGACAGTCTTTTCATTCGAAGTTTTCCCGCCAAAACGAGATACTCCCATCGAAAGCGTATATCCCACACTGGATGAACTGAGCAAGATCCGACCGGACTTCATCAGCGTAACCTGCGGTGCCGGCGGCCAGGGCAGCAACCGCACGACAGAAGTTGCAACCTATATAAAGAACCTGGGCTGCGAAACCGTGGCCCACATGCCCTGCATCTACCTTACGGAAGAAGAAGCCCTCGAAACCTTAGAAGAGCTGAAAGCACGGGGAATCGAAAACATCCTGGCCCTTCGCGGCGACGAAACGCCGGGAAGAGAACGGTCCCATCGCTTTGAACATGCCAGCGACCTCATCGCCTTCATTAAGGAAAAAGAGCCGGAATTCAACATCACTGGCGCCTGCTATCCGAAGGCCATGCCGAAGCCAAGACCGTCGTTGCCGACATCCGAAACCTCAAGACCAAGGTCGATGCCGGTGCCAGCGAACTGATTTCCCAGATGTTTTTCGACAATACCGTATTTTACCGCTTCCGCGAACGCTGTGAAATCGCCGGCATCAAGGTGCCCATCGAAGCGGGCATCATGCCGGTTACCAACAAGCGCCAAATCGAAAACATGATCGCCATGTGCGGCGCCACCCTGCCCATCAAATTCCAGCGGGCCATTGCCAAATACGGCGACAAACCCGACGCCATGTACGACATCGGCATCACCTATGCCATCGACCAGATTGCCGACCTTCTGGCCAACGGCGTCGACGGCATCCACGTCTACACCATGAACAATCCGGACATTGCCAAACGAATTTCCGAAGCAGTCAAAAACCTGCTGTAAGACGAGCAACCAAAAACACGATTTCTTCCTTCACGGAAGAAATCGTGTTTTTTTCGTTTACAAGCTTATTCTTTTAGGACGTAGCCGTAGGCATGGATGCGGCCATCGTCCTCTTTTTCCAAATAGACGCCTTGGATTTCCGAGGCAAATCCGGGAAGTTCGTTAAGGCCTTCTTCAAGGGCCTTGAAATACTGAACAGCCGTCTTCGACCAGCGTTCGCCCGGTACGACGCAGAGGACGCCCGGCGGATACGGCAGGGCGCCTTCCAAGGCGATGCGGCCCTCGATATTGTCGAGAGCAACCAATTCGCCTTGGCCGCGGACGAAGGAGTGATGAGCTTCTTGGGGGCTCATGACGTATTCCGGGAAGTATTCCTTGCGGAACAGTTTTTTCTGTAAATCTTTGACGTGATGGGATTTATAAAAATCGTGCATTTCCTGCAAAGTCGGCGTATCGTATAGCCGGCATAGCGGTCCGGATGGGCGTTGTAGACACCGAGGAGGACTTCCTGCATGGGAACGTCGTGATCGACGAAGCGTTCAAAGCGGACCAACTGGGAGACGAGGAGGCGCATCTTATTCTTATTTTCTGCCGGCGTCAGGAGGAACAGAATGGAATTTAAATCGCACTTTTCAGGAATGACGCCGTTCCCTCTCAGGTACGTCGCCAAGATATTGGCATGGATCCCGAAATCTTCATATTCTCCCGATTCGGCATCGATGCCGGGCGTCGTCAACAGGAGCTTGCAGGGGTCGACGCGATACTGACCGTCTCCGTAGCCTTCAAAGGCGTGCCACTTGGCACCGGGCTCAAAGGTAAAGTAAGCCAAATCATGAGCTATGTCATCGGTATCCCCTTCCTGCCAAAGCTTTCCGTGAACGACAGGCGCTACGAAGGGGCGGATATAATGGCAGCGGCGCAGGATATCTTTTCGGGCGTCGATACCCAATTTTACGCAGTCCAGCCACATCTTGCGGCCGGCAGCACCGGCGTGGATCTTGGCATTGACGGCAATGGTGGCAAACATGGGATAAAAAGGACTTGTCGAAGCATTGGCCATGAAGGAATTGTTAAATACCTTGTGGTTGCAGTAGCGCTTCTGATCATGGATGTGATTGTCCTTCTTATGGATCTGCGAACCTGGGAAAACCCGGCCTGCTGTTTATGGACCGACTGGACGACGAGGATGCCCGGATCGTCGTCCTGTAAATCGAGGAGGAGAGGCGAGCAGTCCTTGAGCATGGGAATAAACTGTTCATAGCCAGCCCAGGCCGAATCAAAGAGGATGTAGTCGCAGAGATGGCCGATGCGGTCGACGACGTAACGGGCATTGTATAACGTGCCGTCATAGGTGTCGAGCTGGATGACGGCCAGTCGGAAAGGCCGTTTTGCCTTAGCCTTTTCAGGATTTCGTTCGGCAGCTAACTCACGCAGATAGCCTTCACCGAAGCAGTGGGCGTCGATGCCGCCGATGAAGCCATAGGGATTGCGGGCCGTTTCCAAATAGACCGGTTCAGCGCCGGCCTGGATGAGGGCGCCGATGGCGACGGACTTATGGTTGTTGCGGTCGTAGAGGACCAAATCGCCTGGGGCCAATAAGGCGTTGGCCACGACCTTGTTGGCCGACGACGAGCCGTTGAGGACGAAATAGGTCTTATCGGCATGGAATACTTCGGCGGCAAAGTCTGGGCTTCGAGGGCCGGCCTTCATGGATGAGGAGGTCCCCTAAGGTGACGTCGGCATTACAAATATCGGACTGGAAAATGTGGGGTCCGTAGAAATCATAGAGGTATCGTCGGCCGGATGCTTTTGAAAAATAAGCCGTCTTGGTGGCCCGGGCAGTCAAAAGGCGTATTCTTTTCATTGACGTAGTCGACGAGGTCGGCAAAAAAGGGCGGCAGCACCGTCTGTTCATAGCGGCCGGCCAAGCGTTCGGCAGCGGCAATGCAACGGCTCTTATTGACCATTTCTTCCGTCAAGACGACGTCGACCTTGTCGATATACGCTTCCGGCAGTTTCTCACCGCCGGGCATGATGACCATGATGGGGATGCCGAATCCTGTCTCGGTAATGGTGTCAATATAAGAAAAATCCTGATCCGACAGGACGGCTACGGCGACATCGGTAAAGTCCGTTTCTTCAATGGGCACGATGTCCCGGTCGCTGTCGACAAAGTAATACTGTACGTCAAAACTGTAAGCTATTTTTAAATGTTTCATGTATGGCCTTCCTTATTGGCTTCAAAAACTACCCAATTGCTGGTATAGCCATATTGTACGAAATTCACCGGCCAATAGCAAGAAAGGAGGCTCCGTATACAGAAAGAGACCCGGCGCATCTACGCCGGGCCTTGTTTCTAGCTCTGAGATTTTATAAAAATATTTTATTTGCAGGAAGGTACGATAAGTTTCCCCTCTCCCTTATTTATCGATGACCTTCTTCACAATAGCAATGGCTTCTTTCAAGTCATCCCAGGAGATGTTGAGGGGCGGCAGGAGCCGGAGCAGGCCATTGGCCGTCAGGACCAGGACGCCTTTTGCGACGCAGCCTTCGACAACGTCACTCAGATCTTTGTCTTTCAGGGCAACGCCGATCATGAGGCCCATGCCCGATACGTGGTCGACGTGCTGGCACGGTTCCAATTCTTCTTTAATATACTGGCCCTTCTTTTGGACTTCTTCCATGAGTTCCGGCGTCAGTCGGTCGATGATGGAATGGCGCCGGCTGTGCAGATTGGGTTGCCGCCAAAGGTCGAGCCATGAGTGTGGTCGGTCAGGGTATGTTCCGTCGAAGAAGCAAACAGGGTGACGCCTAAGGGCAGGCCGCCGCCGATGGCTTTAGCCGTCGAGACGATATCCGGTTCGATACCGTAGCCCATATAGGCATAGAGGTATCCCGTACGGCCGTTGCCGGTCTGGACTTCATCGACGACGATCAGGATGTCGTGAGCCTTGGCGTAAGCTTCCACCTGTTTGACAAAATCCTTATCGAGGGGATGGACGCCGCCTTCGCCTTGTACCATTTCCATCATGATGCGCAGACTTATTCGTTTCGCATAAGTGTTTGACGTCGTCAAAATTATCGGCTTCGGCGTAAACGAACCGTCGACGAAGGACCAAGTCTGATGGAGAGAGTCCTGGCCGCAGGCCGTCAGGGTCGCTAAGGTCCGGCCATGGAAACTATTTTTCAAGGTGATGATCGTATGGCGGCCGTCGCCATATTTATCGTGAGAATATTTCCGGGCCGTCTTAATGGCACATTCATTGGCTTCGGCACCGGAATTCGAGAAGAACACCTTCTTCATCCCCGTCTTTTGGCACAATTTTTCGGCCAAGACGGTCTGCGGTTCCGTGTAAAAGACGTTCGAAATGTGGCTCAATTTATGGAGCTGCGTTTCGACGGCCTGAATCCATTCGTCGTCACAGACGCCAAAGATATTGACGGCAATGCCGGCACTGAGGTCGATATACTTTTTCCCCTCTACGTCGTATAAGGTGGCTCCCTTGCCGTGGTCTAGGACGGCACCGATCCGATTGTAGACGTTGACGATATATTGTTTATCCAGAGTTTTATAATCTTCTGCCATGTTCTGTATCTCCTTTTTGCCCTAATCCGGGTCGACAATCCAGTGTACCAAAAGAACAGCCTTACTTCCCTAACGAATAGTGGCCGACGAACATCGTTCCCAAGCCTTCTTCGGTCAGCATTTCAATGAGAATGGCGTGAGGTACGGTGCCGTTGATGATAAACACCCGCTTGACACCGGCTTTGATGGCATCGGTACAGCACTGTACTTTGGGAATCATGCCGCCGGCAATGATGCCGTCCTGCTCTAACTGACGAGACTGTTCAAGGGTAATTTCCGTCAACAGTGAATCGGGATCGGACGGATCTTTTAATACGCCGTCGATATTGGTCATGGACAGCATACATTCGGCATTTAGGGCGCCGGCAATCTGAGCCGCAGCCGTATCGGCATTGATATTGTAAGCCTGGCCATTGGTATCGGTCCCGATCGTCGAGATGACCGGGATATAACCTTTATCGAGGTTATCCTGAATGATGGATACGTCGACGTCGGTAATGCGTCCGACATAGCCCAGTTCGTCGCTCTGTTTGCGGACCTTGATCATCTGGTCGTCGATGCCGCAGAGGCCGATGGCCTTGCCGCCGATGGAGCCGATGAGATTAACCAGATCCTTATTGACCTGGCCGGCCAGGACCATTTGGACGACCTTCATCGTCGCTTCGTCGGTCACCCGCAGGCCATTGATAAACTTCGATTCGATGCCCAATTGATCCAGCGCCGATTTAATATGCGGACCGCCGCCGTGGACCAGGACGACTTTGACGCCGATGAGGTTCAATAAGACGATATCGCCCATGACCGACCGCTTCAAGTCTTCATTGATCATGGCATTGCCGCCGTATTTGACGACGACGATTTTTCCGTTGTATTTTTTGATGTATGGCAGGGCATTCATCAAAATCTGCGCCTTTTGGGCATTGGTCACGGCTTTTACATCCTCTGAAACGAGATCACTTCTTTTGAACATATATTGTCTTCCCCCTAGTTAACTGCACGCTTTCAAAGCATGTTGAAAGCCTAATTTTACCAGTAATGCTTCGATTCCTTCGGAAAAGTCATCCTGGCCGACCGGCTGACTGCCGGCTCCCCCATTGGCCATGACGATGAAGGTAAAATTCTCCGTATCCATATCAGCCTTGACCTGAGCCAGTGCCGTTTCAATCATAGCGCCGTCGGCTTCGGCGTCGGTCATGATGACGCATAAGCCGTCGCTGTCCGCCGTCCCGTCAGCGGCAATGCCGCTTAAGGCCCCGCCGTTATCTGCCAGAAGAACGGTCTGGGCCGACACGTCACCGCCATTGTCGATAACGGCTTCGACAGGCTGACTATCCGTATCGAGGCCGGCCGTCAGATTTTCAGACTATGGATCAAGAGGGATGGCCGGAAATACTGGCCCTTGGCACCGCTGGCGACGAGGGCTACCGAAGCCGGAGCTTCTTCGATACAGGTACCGACGGCCTGACAGACTTCCTCTGAAATTTCGCGCCCCCTCAGGCCTTCTGGAAGCGCCATTCCATTGTGCAGTACCAGGACCTTTCCGGACCGGGCCGTCATCCCCTGCTGCGCATCGGTTACGATGGAGCAGTCTCGTCGGCTTACGATCATGGCGACATCTAATTTCACACGGCTGCTGCATAATCCGCTGTACGTACCGCAGCCTGAAATCCTTGCGGTACGCCAAAGTTATCATAAACCTGACTCATACTGACTCCACCTTTCTAATGTTTTAACTGTAATCCTGTCGTTGCATCGATGCCCATCATGAGGTTCATGTTCTGAATGGCCGCACCGGAAGCGCCCTTTCCCAGGTTATCGAATAAAGACGTGACCATGATGCGCTGGTCATTGCCGGTCACGACGATTTCCATGTCATCGTAGTCGCTCATGTCATTGGCACTGATGAAACCGCCCTTGTCGACCCCAAAGTCGAGGACGTGGATGAAGGGGCAGCCTTCATAATGCTCGGCTAAGATATTCCACACGTCTTTTGCCGTAACCTTTTTAGTCAACAGCTGGCTGAAGAAAGGAATCATCACTTCCATGCCGCTGTAATAGTCATCGACGATGGGCGTAAAGACCGGTTCCTGTGCCAAATGACAGATGGAAACGACTTCTTTTAAATGCTTATGCTGCTGGCTCAGGCCGTATTGACGCGGTGCCAAAAGGTCAGCGCTCTTATGGCCTTCATATTGGGCGATCATCTTCTTACCGCCGCCGCTGTACCCGGTCAGGGAAAAGGCCGTCACCGGATAATCGGCCGGGACCAATCCCGCTGCGTCAAGGGCTGCAAAATCGAAATGGCGCCGCTGGCATGGCAGCCGGGATTGCCGACGAAATCGCTGTGGGCGATGGCTTTTTCCTGCGCCTTCGACAATTCAGGGAAGCCGTAGGTCCAGCCCGGTGCTACCCGCCGGCCCGTCGACGTATCGATGAGTCGGACGTTGCAGCCTTCTGCCAATTTGACGGCTTCAGCAGCCGCATCGTCGGGAAGGCAAAGGAAGGCGATGTCGGCGGCTTTGAGGCAGGCGCGGATGGCATCGGGTCCTTGCGGTGTTCGTCAGCGATGGGAATCAATTCGATATCCTGACGCTGGCTCAGGCGTTCATGAATCCGAAGGCCTGTCGTCCCCTCATGTCCATCTATAAATACTTTCGTCTTCACAATGCATCACTCCCAGAAACACAATTTATACTCTAAATAGCTTATACCTTGATGTTTTATTGAATTTTAATTCATTATAGTTGAATTAAAATGTTTTGTCAATAAAATATGCATTGTTTTTACATAATTATCATTATACCTTTTCGTCAAAACTTATCATTCCTGAAAAGACAAGGACGCTTCCGGCCCACTAGCATTAAGATAAACCGTGATACCGTACGGAATAAAGCCTTATTAGACGTATGGCCAACGGGAAGGCCCTTGATGCCGGTACCTGAGCCAAGTGAGCATAATAATCCAATACCTCATCCGTCGTAAAGTCACCTTCGTCGTGAGAAGAAGCCGTAAAATCGCCATAAACAATGGCAGAAACCCGCGATAAGAGGCCGCTCTGCCAGAGCTGATTCATCATGCGGTCGATACGGTACGAGCTTTCTCCCGTATCTTCGAGCACCAAAATACACCCTGTGCCGTCGAGAGCATAGGGTGTACCGACGAGAGAGGCAATGAGGGTCAAGTTACCACCTACGATGGGGCCTTTTGCCGTCCCGGAAACGATCGTTTTCAATTTGCGTCCAGCCGGCAAGGCCAAGTTACCGTGCCAGTCAGACCGGGTCAGACCGTTAAAAAATTGATTGGCTGTATAATCATTCGCATCCCCTAAAGTAACCATCAACGGGCCGTTGGCCGTAACCAGATGGCTCTTTTCCCACAAGGCCACCTGAAGGGCCGTAATATCGCTAAAGCCGACGACCCATTTGGATGGGCTGCGATATAGTCATAATCGAGTTTATCGAGGATGCGTGCCGAGCCGTAACCGCCATTAAGGCAGACCATGGCCTTTACGTCATCGTCATGGAATAAGGCGTTCACATCATTGGCCCGCGCCTCATCGGTTCCGGAAAAGAAGCCGTAGGACCCGGACGTCGTCGGCATGACTTTTACCCGGTAACCGGCCTGCTTCAGACGTGCCACCGCCTTTGAAATATCCTGCCCCTCGTCATGCGTTGCCGGTGCCGCGATGCCGATGTAGTCACCGGTTTTCAGCGGCGCCGGAACATGAACGGCCGCATCCGTTACGACTCCCCCTTGTAATAGCGTTCCATCCCCTGAACATAGCCGTAGTCATCGTTTAAATACTGACCCGTCTTCTGGCGGTAACAGAGGTTGACCGTGACGAAGTCGGCAATATCCTTATGCTTCAGTTCTTTCTTCCGCATGGGGATTTCCAGCCAGGTATTGGTCGAGTCATTGTATATCCAGGCCTGTCCGCGGAAAATCTTATAGGTCAGGGTATACGTCCCTTCGATGCGTCCCGAATCTTCCGGCGAGCGGAAGACATTGACCTTAAAGATCCAGCCCTGGCCGTTATCTTTAATGGTTTCTAAGGAACTGA
>ENA-OQCE01000409-OQCE01000409.1-human-gut-metagenome-genome-assembly--contig:-NODE-409-length-20816-cov-3.617865_pt1 | contig 20816 bp, 20 predicted proteins | sample MGYA00242495_ERZ504572 | MGnify/ENA primary metagenome ERZ504572 (study PRJEB26092, sample SAMD00036228) | human gut metagenome | host: Homo sapiens | study: EMG produced TPA metagenomics assembly of...
CCTCTTTCAAGCGCTTCTTGAAATGCTTCTCGATCCATTTATACGGCTTCAATTTCGGAAAAATCTTTTTCTTATTAAACCGGAAAATACAATGCCTCCCATATCCATATCTCCCCAATGAAAATACTGTATCTCTCCTTCCGCCACTTCCATTAATCTTTTCAAAAAAATCCGTTCTTTCGGAGAATAAAATCCATGACAGAACAGATAAAGCGTATCCTCTCTGTATTTCATTTCTTCATAATTTGCCTTATTTTCAATCGTTACAATTCTTTGGACTCCTTTTATAGAAACGGGAAAGGCACGTTCCAATGTCTGCGAATTAATCACTGTTCCGTATTGATTTTGAGATGTATCTATTTCATATTCCTTTTCCCTCGCCTTATCTTCTATATACTCCTGTCCGCCCTTTAATTTATACAGAAGCGGACCTTTCCATTCCATCACCTGTGCATAACTGAGAATTCCATGAACGCTTAATATCTCATCGTCAGTCATCCCCTCTTCATACAAAGGTGATCTGACCAGTACTTTCACCACTTTTTTCTCATAATCTTTTTTAAAACGCTTAGAGTCATTAAGCACAGCAGCACTGAATACGCGCATCCACAGAGATTTTTTCAAATTCACAACTGCATTCAAACATCGGAAAAAATCAACGTCCTCCATATCGGGTGATTTTACGATCTCCCCAAGTTCCAACCGTCTTATGATCTCATCATAATAACCTTCCAAAAAACTGCCTTGTACCTCAGCGCGCAGTTGTTCTATTTGTTTTATATAACGAAGCTGCTGCTTTCTTGGATCTTCAATTCCTTCTTTTTCGCACAGCTTTGGAATGACATCTATGGAATAATAGATTTTTTTCATATCCGCGCCAGATTGCTTTTTTCTGTCCGGATATATCCGCTTTTCTCCAACTCATCAGCCTGTCTGATCAGCTCAGGCAAGCCACCTGCTGCTTGATCATTTCTCTGTCCGGTTTCGGATGTTTCATGCCTGTCAGCGTTCCCGCCCGATAAGCTTCACTTTTTTCCGCTTTCCCAATAATCCACTTTGCCAACAAATTGCCGCTCATATGCGATTCAACATTTTCCTTCCTTTTTATCAACTTTTAACTATTGCTCCATCATCCAAAAACATTTCTACACCTCTTCCGATCTGCTTTCCCCTGCGATCATATCGAGATAATTTCCTTTGTCAATATGCATCATCGTAACCTGATTTCTAAACCTGCGGAAGCCGTATACGCTGTCCACATTTCGGATCAGAGACTGAAGTCTTTCATCCGGCACGCAGACAATCAACTGAAGTTCCAATTCTCTTGCGTATTTTAAGCAGACTTCGCTTCGCTCCTTATCCATTTTTGAAAATGCCTCATCAAGAAGAACAAGGCGAATCTTTGAATCCCGATTACTCTGCTGCATATAGAGCATTGCGAATCCTGCAAGAAGCGCCACATATTTCGGGTTCTGTCCCTCTCCTCCGGAATCGACGCCCGCCATGTCGTCCACATAATTTTTCTTCTCGATCCCGTTTTCATCGATAGATTGTTCATACATATTAAAGTCCAAATAGTTTCTGTAGTCAGCAAAGCGTTCCATTTCATTTTTGTGCTTTTCACGCCCTGCCCCGTCTTCCTCTCTGGACGGCATGAATTTCTCGGTAAGAAGTCCGATCTTCCTTTCATATTTTCTGAAAAATTCATCTTCCATCAAACTCATCTGACCGTCAAACCCACTATGATCTATTACTTTGCTGTCCAGTTCTTCTGCCATAAGCATCTCATAAAACTGTCCGTTTTCATTTTTTGCCGGAGAGATATCAATCTGATAAATGCTGTCCGAAAAAACGGATCTGCGACAGCATTTTATTGATCTGACGCCGATGTCTGTATGCCGACTTGATTTCCCCGTGTATCGTTGCGATCACGTTATCGCGCAGAGAATGGTACACGAGCTCGTATTGTTTTTCAAATTCTTCTTTATATTTCGGCTCAAAATCTTTTCTGCATCGCTCCAAAACTTTGTCGTAAACTTCATTGTCATGTTCTACACCTGAAAATCCATATGCGGGATATGTATTGTTAAATGCATTTCTTGATTTTATCCGCTCATCCTGAAGTTTTGTTTCTTTCTCAAAAAGCCTCTCCGCCATCACTGTCATCTCTTTTTTATAAGCCGCTTCGCTCTTTGTTTCCAAAGCCGACCTCACTTCGGCAAATATCTCATCATTCGGAACATATCCCTTCATCAAAAAATCGAGTCTTTCTTTCAGCGCTTTAATTTTCTCTTCCAGTTTGCCCTTTTTCTTCCCTGTTTCGATTTCTTTTTCTCTTAATCTTCCTGCCGCCTGTTCTTTTTCTTCAATCCGGCTTGTAAGTTCTTTCGTTTTAGCCTGCAGTTCTGCTGCCAAAGTTCCGTTTTTCAGTTCTTTGATTTCTTCTTTGAGCCGGTCTTGGCGGCGGTAATGATCGGCCAGTTCGTCTGCCGCACCCGCAAGACGCATCAAATGTTCCGGTTCCTGACCGAACCGTTCAAATTGCCGGGCTTCTTTCAACGACTCTTCCGTCTGACGATCTGCGATCAGCGAACTTTGAAGATCTATAATTTCCTCCTGCAGCTCTCTTAGCTTTGCCTTCGATACTTTTGTACCGATACATGCATTTTTCGTATAATCCTTCCTGCGCAGATGGCGGAACATATATCCGCTGTACGAATAACAATCCGGTGTGACTCCGTCTTTTACCGTACTTAACTCTTCCACCGTCTCACATTTTTGTATTCTTCCAAGATAACGTTTCAAGCACCGGTCAACATATCCGCTTTCTGCGTGTACCGCTTCATATAGCGAGTTTTCGTCCGCTTCCGGAGAATCCTTTTGAACCGCCTCACTATTGATCAGATCAACTTCTTCAAACTGCTGCATCCTGCGAAATATTTTCGCTGCATCAAGAGCGTATGCCGGTTCTGTAATCATACTTTTTTTAATCCTGCCAAGCCGTCCTTCGATCGCATTTTTCCATTTTTCATCCGTAATATCAAACAAATCCGCGAAAATATGAACTTCGATTTTCCTTCCGTACCTGTCGCTCAACGCACGCTGCAGTTCCTGTCTCGCCTTTTTCAATTCCAACGGATACGGTTTTCTGTCGTTTTGGAGATCTTCGACAGCATCTTGTTTTTCTTTGATGTCTTTTTCCGTTTCATGGATCGAAATACGAAGTTCCGACAATTCATTTGTAATATTATCAAGGGCCAAGTCAAGATGTGTCCTCAGTTCTTTACATAACTTTTCCGTAAGCGCTCCGCCTCGTATTTCCTGAATAAGCTGAAGAGCTCTGTTGCTCACATAATCAGTGACAACATCCTCTTCTTCCCATCGTTTCAATCCTTTCACGATCTGCCGCCACTGTGCCGAATTATCCGCCAGAAGAGCAATTCTGTATTCTAAATCTTTTAGTTCCTGTTCTTTCTTTCCATAATCGCTGTTATTTAATTCTGCCTGTACCCGGGCTCTTTCATCCCGTATCGTCTGCAGTTCGTCCTGAAGTATCTTCTGTTCTTTTTTCGCCTCGTCCGCTTCTTTTTCAACGGATTCCAACTCACTTTCCCGTCCTTTGAGTCGAATTATATTTTCCTCGATATCAATGCATTTGAGCACTGTTTCCGTTCGTACTTTCTCCGCACGCACATTCGTCAGTTCTCTGTCATATACTTGGATCTTATCCAGCATTTCGATCCGTTTTTCCAGATCTTCCACCCGTTCTTTGATCTCTCTGTACGCGCCAAGCTGTTCACTGATCGTCGCCACCGTATCTTCTTTCGTTTTCGGAAACATATAATCTCTTATAAACTGACCTGTTCCACTCGTCATTTTCAGAGCAATGGCGCTTTTTTCCATCGTGATCATACGACCTTGTTCTACCTGACCGAAGATTTCCCCGTACAGCGTATAAAGATAAGCTTCTTTCGACGGATACACTTTATTTACTTCACCCCGGCCTCTGTTATCGGCGCTTCTGCTTCTTTCTTCCGTAAGTTTTCTAATCTGTGCGATCGAATAAGGTACGTTATTTTCCAAATATTCATCCTTTGGAATTCTTCCCGAATGACTGAAATAAGTATATTTTTTCAGATCCGTATCCCCTTTTGCCACCTCGAACGCCGCCCCGACACAAGTCACAATATGAGTGGCGGTATCTTCAATCTCAAGAACAATCTGTGAACAAAAATCAACGTCTCCCCTGTTTGCCGTTCCGTCTTTTTGCGCTCCTCTAAGATAGCTTAAAACGCTTCTCTTGTTTTTAGAATCATCTGCCGCTTTATTCAGAAAATTAGCAGACACACTCCCATACAGAACAACCTGTATCGCATCCATAACCGTCGATTTCCCCGATCCGCTCTTTCCGCTGAAAAGATTCACATACTCGTGGAATTCCAACATTTTATGGCTGATGCCGCCCCAGTTATTGATCAGCATTCTTGTAAAAATTTTCTTCGGCTGTTTCATATCCGTCTGCCTCCTCTCTATATTCTTCAATCAAATCATTCATATCTTTCGCCGTCACATACAGATTGATCGTACTGTAAATATAGATCGGCGTATCGTCTTCTACGTCCCTCACCGCTCCCGGCACGTCGATGATCTGATGAAGCCGCATCAGATAAAGAGAAGCTTTCCATTCATCTGCCTTCAATTTTCTTACGATCAGGTTCGTATTCTTTCCGTATTCGCGCATTTCTTTCAGCGTTGTCACAGGAGCGTTTAACCCTTCTCCCATAATTTTATCTTTATAGATCAGTTTTATGATAAGAAGGATCACCGTTTCTGTCATATTCAGTTTTTCCCTTGCAGCTCCGTCGCCTGTCAAACAGAAAATATGCTCTTGTGCATCATGCGTAAGCTCACATCCAAGTACCGAAAGATAGTCTTCTATAAAATGTCTGTGCCGGACACAGATTTCATACTGTACATTATCTTTCGGCACAAGTGTTGCCGGATCATATTTCACCTGCAAAATACATGTCTGGCGAAACAACGCTGTATCGTCTTTTTTATCTGTTCCCCTTCTGTGATAGAAATACTTTCCAAATACTCAAACATGACTTAGTCTCTCTTATTTCCAGCGTTGAAAAACGCATTCCCTGTTCGGTTTCTTCTTCCTCTCCTACGGTGATCTCCCCACTGCCAAACGCATTTTCCGTCGCTTCCTGCCATATAAAAAACAATTTTTCCAAATCTTCAGCCGACCGAACCGTCTGCCGCGTAGTTCTAAATACGTTTCCGACACTGTTTCTTTCTTTGAACTCCTGCAGCTCTTTCCTTGTATAAAGCGGTTTTAAGACAAACGACTCCAAATTTTCTTCCGCCTGTCCGCTTTCCGAAACAGTAGCCGGAACAAACGCTTCTCTCCCTTTTTCTTTCCGTTTGTACAGACTTTCATCCGTCAACGCTCTGTGAGGTCTGCTAAGGCGGATACGCTCCGCCAGTTTTTCCGATATTTCTTCTTTTCTCCTGCTTTTATTCAACAGATCTACAAGCGCAACCGTACGGTCTTCTTCTGCTCCTTCCTGAAGAACGTACCGTATTCTCGCAGCCGCCCTGGACGCAAAAATCGTCTTCTGTTCGATCAGTTTATTATATCTTCTTTCGATCGCATCAAACTGCCTTTCGATTCGTATCAGCGTATCTGCCGCTTCCTCGCACATTGCCGCCGCCCGTTCCAGCCGCAGTTCTTTTATTTTCTCCGCCTCATCTGTTTTTTTCGGATCTTTAACTTTTCCCGCGTTTTCTTCGTCTTTCATCTTCTTTTGACGGACCTCTTCCAGTTCCCGCAACAGTTTCAGCCTGCTCATATCATTTTCCTGTAAATTTCTGTCAAGCAGTTCTTTAACAGCTTCTTTATATCGATAAAAACTGTCCGTTGTCGTCAAGATCGCATATTTTCGGCTGTCACTGTTATTGATCTCCTTTACAAGGACGTCCTGTATTCCCCGAAAATCTTTCTGACGGGACAGTTCATCAAAATACCCTCTCATACCGTCCTGCATATTTACAAGCATCTGCACAAGCTTTTTGGAAACACGAAGGGCGCTTTTTAAAATCTCATTATTTTTTTCTTTATCGGAACTATATGTATACAGATGGCTGTATATCGTCATAACGCTTTCCCGCTCTTCGCTCTCTTGTTCATCAAGCAGACTCCTAAACAACTCCACATACATCTGACTATATTCAGGAAATGTCACAACGTAACTGTTCAAAGCCTCGTCATAGTCCTGTTTCAGCCATCCCCACTCCTGAAAATGTTTCAGACACACGGACGCCATATTAGAACGTGTAAGAAACTCTCCCTCTTCATCATAATTTTCCTCATCCCACAGAAGAGCCGCTGCCGCGATCTTTTCATTCATAACTGCCCTGCACTCTTTTTCCGTCAATCCAAGCACGGAATAAGACAGACTCATTTCCTCATAGATTGCCGTGAGAAACAGCATATAGTAATCCGTATATTTACTTGAAAATAATTTATAAAAATCTTTGGGGATCCTTTCCATCAAACTCATTTTTTACCGTTTTTACTTCCTTTATCTTTGTTTTTGTGCCTTTATTCAGTATATCTACTACACTTTTTAATGTCAATTCTGCCTTGATATGTTACAATCTACCTATCAACAGTTGGCTGTACAGATGTCCGTTTACGAGGAAACATATATCTGATCACAGCAAAAATATAATAACTGAAAGGACTGAAATTATGTGGGCTTACAATGAAACTTTTTATCAGATTTATCCGATCGGCTTCTGCGGCGCGCCGACGCACAATGACGGCGTGACAATGCACCGGATTTTGAAAATTGCAGACTGGGCCGGATATCTCGAAGAGCTCGGGATCGGATCGATCATTCTAAATCCGATTTTTGAATCAGATAATCACGCTATGACACAAGAGATCTTACGAAGATCGACTGTCGCCTCGGAACGAACGAAGATTTCCAAACAGTATGTGAAACGCTTCATTCGCACAATATCAAGATCATGCTCGACGGGGTATTCAATCACGTCGGCAGAGGTTTTTGGGCATTTCAGGATGTGTTAGAGAAGAAATGGGATTCTCCGTATAAAGACTGGTTTTATATTAATTTTGACGGCAACAGCGCATATAACGACGGCTTCTGGTATGAAGGCTGGGAAGGACACTACGAACTTGTGAAGTTAAACCTGCAAAATCCTGCCGTCACAGACCATCTGCTTAGCTGCATAAAAATGTGGATCGAAACTTTCGGCATTGACGGACTGCGCCTTGATGTCGCTTATTCTCTCGATCATAACTTCATGCGCCGCCTCCGCTCTTTCTGCGAAGAGATTAAGCCGGGATTCGCTCTTGTAGGAGAAGTTTTATTCGGAGACTACAACCTGATCGTCAACAACGAAATGCTTCACAGCTGCACGAACTACGAATGTTACAAAGGATTATATTCCAGCTTTAACAGCATGAACTTGTTCGAGATCGCCCACTCATTAAACCGCCAATACGGACCGGAGCAGTGGTGCATTTACAGAGGAAAGCATCTCATGACTTTTGCAGATAACCATGACGTCACGCGGCTTGCTTCCATATTGACAAACAAGCGGCATATCCCCCTTGCTTACGGACTTTTGTTCGGTATGCCGGGTATTCCCTGTATTTATTACGGAAGCGAATGGGGAGAGGAAGGAACGAAATCACCTGATAATGATTATGCCTTAAGGCCTTGTTTCGATGCGCCTAAGCCAAACGATCTCACCGATCTGATCCGCCGCCTGATCGCTCTTCGCAGAGAAAGCGATGCGCTGTGCAGCGGTTCTTATCGAAATATCGTTATTACAAATCATCAGCTTATTTTCGAGCGCAAAACAGAAAAAGAGCAATTCCTTGTTGCCGTCAACGCATCCGACTGTGAATTCACAGCCGGACACCATGAGTTAAACGGCACATATGAACAGATCCTTTCCTTTGAAAACGAAACGATCACAAGCGGCAAGGACACTTCCGTACAGGAACTTAACGGACAGCTCGTCCTGCCCGCATACAGCATCCGGTATTTAAAAAGAGCTTTATAAAAGTCTTATATGATCCAGCGGGCATGGCTTCCATGGCCGCTTTTTGTCACAGTCAGCTTCCAGTCGATCTGCTCTTTCAATTCATTGACATGAGAAATGATACCTACAAGTCCTTTTTCTCCTGCAAGTTCTTTCAAGATACGGATCGCCCTCTCCCGCGACTGATCATCCAAAGAACCGAATCCTTCGTCTACGAACATCGTCTCCAAACTCACCGCTCCGGCTGTGTTCTGAATGATATCCGCAAGTCCTAACGCCATTGACAACGCCGCCATAAATGATTCTCCGCCTGACAGAGATTTTACGTCGCGGACAGAATCTGTCACCAGATCGTACACATCCAGATCTAATCCGGCCTGCCCCTGACTGCTTAAATCTTTCAATTCCCGACACTGCAGGATAAATCCTCCGGAAGTCATTTTGGCAAGCCTTCGGTTCGCCGCTTGTATGATCTGCCGGAAATACTTTCTCTGAACATACGTCTCAAAATCAAGCTTCACACTGCCTGTCAAACTTCCGTTCGCCGTCCTGCTCAGATTACCGACAACTTCATACTTTTCCCGAAGTTCCTCCTCTGCCGCAAAATACTTTTTAAGGCTGTCACAGGCGCTTTGATGGGTAATATTTTTCCCGTGAATCTCCAGTTTTCGCACATTCTTTTCTTTCAAAAGCATATCTGTCTCATTTTTCTTTCTGACGTCACTTTCCGTCTCCTGCCGCCTTTTACCGTTTAACTGACCTTTCAATGTCTCAACACTGCTTTTCTTTTGAACGACCAGACTTTCATACGTCTTTACTTGATCGTTCATCTGCCTCCAGCCTTCGATCCATTTTTTCGCCTCCCGGTATTCCTCCTGATCCGCAAACCGCTGCTTTCGTATCTCCTGACGAAACATTTCCTGTTCCTGCTCGAACCGCTCTTCCAGTTCCGTTTTCTGTAAAACCAGATTTTCCGCCCGCCCTGCCTGACGTTGGTTTTCTTCTGCAGTTTTTCTGTATGCGTCCTGAAGCTTTTTCAAATTCGATCTTTTTTGCGCAAGCAGGCTCTCATATTCTGCAAGCCGGTCTTCCGCCTGTTTTTCATCTTCCCGAGAATACCTTTCTCCAAAAAGCGCTTTTTCTTCTGTTTCAAATTGTGCGCGAACTTCCTGATATTTTTCCTGTGCCGCCGCTCTCTTTCGCTCCGCTTCATCACGGATCTTTTTCGCCTCTTCTACTGTCTTTTCATCGACTCCGCCTTCGGAAATTTTCGCCTTATGCGGATGATGCACCGACCCGCACACAGGACACGGAGAACCTTCCTTAAGTTCTTGTGCAAGAATCCCCGCCTGTTCGCCGAAAAAGATTCTGTATTTTTCTTCATAATCTTCCGACGCCGCTTTACACTGATCTATGCAGCGTGTCATCTGAACTGTCTGTTTCTCATACTCTGCTTTTAATTTCCGTACTTTTGCATATCTGGGAAGAATCTCACGCAAACGCACGATCTGTTCTCGAAGCTTCGGTTCGATCCGATCCATCTCACTCTCCGCCTGCTCCGCATCTTCTTTCAGCCTGTTCTCCGCTTACTGTGCTCTTCCATCCACTCATTCAGAGTAACGATTTCTTCTTTGATCCTCCGTGCATCTTCCTTTGTACGAAGCGCCTGCACTTCCAATCTTCTCGCCTGTTCCGAACGTTCTCCCAACAGCGCGTGATTTTTCAAAAGCTCATATTCCGCGCTTTGTTCCTGCAGTCTTTTATATTCCGATTCTGTTCGCTCTAACAGACCGAAGATCCTGTTGATCTCCTCTTTCTTCCCGATCATAAGATGGAGCTGCTCCGATTCTTTCCGAAGCGCCGTTTCTTCGGCTTCCATCGTTTCGTACGCTTCTTTTCCTTCTTTTAATATCCGGCCGAGCGTTTCTGTTACAGCCTCTGCGAGGGCATTTCCTGGGAAATCAAATCTTCCCACACCTTTTGCACCTTCGATCCGTCTGCATCGACGCGCTCCATCTCACGCCGAATATCGGCTTCATTTTCTTTTAACTGTATATACAATGCTTTTCCTTGCTCTTTTAATTGTTCCTGGACGTCTCTGTATATCTGCGTCTGAAAAATCTTGGAAAATATCTTCTTTCGCTCTTTTGATTCCGCATGCAGCAGCCGCAGGAAGTCTCCCTGCGCTATCATAGCGATCTGCGTAAACTGCCCGGCGTCTAATCCGATGATCTGCTCTATTTTCTGATCAACTTCACGCTTTTTCCCCTGAAACTCCTTCCGTCGGGCATGATCAGGCTGACTTTTGACGTTTCCTTTACAAGGCGGATCTTTCCGTCTGCATTTTTCCGCTTTCCCGCGCGCATATATTCCGGGTTTCTTCGGATCGTATACTGCCCGTCCCGATATGCAAACGTATATTCCACGAATGTTTCCGCCTCGTCGTCGGCATACTGGCTTCTCATCATATTTCCGTCGCGCCGTCCGCCGCTTGTCCTGTCGTAAAGAGCATATGTCACCGCATCGAAGATCGTTGTTTTTCCGGCTCCGGTATCGCCGGTAACGAGAAACAGCCCGCCTTGAATTTTCGTAAAGTCAATCGTTTCCATACCGGAATAAGAACCAAACGCAGACATCGTAAGTTTGATCGGTCTCATCTTTCTTCTCCTTTCACATCATCAAAAATCTGCGTCATCATTTCCGCCTCTTCTAAAGACATCTTTCTTCCATGCATTTCTTCATAGAAATCCGAAAATGTTTCCAGTGGATTTTCCATGCGGATATCCTCATCCTTAAACTCAAGTTTTTTACGCGTCCGTTCATTATCCGTCCGCACTTCTAAAATACGGCTGTACACTTTTTCCAACTGTTCTTTCGGTCTATAAGGATCGATTTCGTCTGTAAGCGTCACGCTCACATAATCATCCCGCTTTTTCGGATCTGCCGAACTTAAGATTTCAGAAAGACATCCCCGCACTTTCTGTACGTCCCGCAGCGGATGAAGCGGAAATTTTTCGATTGTGACCGCCTCTTTTTTCTGCCCTATCGTCACAAGATGAAGAGACTTTTCTAAGTCCGCTTCACTGACCGAATATTTCAAAAGCGTCCCGCAATATCGAATATGTTCCGCCCCCACTCTCTGTGCCTTGTGCAAATGTCCAAGCGCCGCATAATCAAATCGGCTGATTGCGGAAATGTCTACATTATCAATTCCGCCGACACTGAAAAGTTCTGAATCACACGTTTCCGGAGTCTCGCCGTTTCCTGTATAAAACTGATGAGATACAAGTACGTTTCGCTCCGAAAAGTCGATATCCTCTCTCCTTAAAACCGCATCGACAGCCTCTGTATAACTGCCCGGCGTCTCGTTTTCACACAACAACCTTACATATCCCGGCTTCAAAAAAGGAAGCAGATAAAAATTCACCGGACCATACTCATCTTTTAATACAACTTTTTTCAAATGTTCTTTTTCCGTCTCAGGCGCTTTCCCCGCAATATAGATGCCGCGGCTTCCAAGCAGACGGCTGGCATAATCAAGTCTTTGCGCCGAATCATGATTCCCCGCGATGATCAAAATCGACACCTGAGGCTTACCGATGAAAGCCGTGTCAGAAAATCGTCAAACACTGCGACCGCCTCTGCCGACGGAACAGATTTATCATAAATATCTCCCGCGATCACAACCGCATCCGGCCGAAGCTTCTCTGTGTATCCGATCACTTCCTCCAAAATGTGTTCCTGATCTTCTTTCATATTGTAATGATAAAGATGTTTTCCGATATGCAGATCCGATAAATGTATAAATTTCATTTTACTGTTCCTTTCCGCTTCATCCTGATCGTTTTCTTTTTCTGCGAAAACACGCTTATTAAAGTTTCAGTTTTCTGTATCTGTCAAAGCAGGCAAAAATTTCCTGCGCTCTTGGCATCGCCATACATGCGATACTTGATCTGCTCTCACAGAGAGCATCAAGCGACTCTTTTTCTATAACTTTTTCCATCTCTGCGATCACTTGACGAAGATCTTTCTTTCCGTTCATAAGATGTTTTTGAGCATATCGCATACAATATCCGAGCGCTGTCACCTGTTCGCTGTCAACAATCTGTTCCACATAGCGAAGATCGATCATTTCTTTGTTGATCATGACAGCTTCTTTTCCCATCGTCTTCATCTTGATCCGGTCATTCCCCTTTAAATCTGCATTTGCGATCGGACATCTCTTAAAATCAGGCTGCCGCGCCGGCTCTTGAGAAAGACTGATCGCAGGAAATGCTTCCGCTTCCTTTTTCGCATATCCGGTAATATCTTTCGGCTCGTATCGATCCATCTGAAGGATCGTATCTGCAATATGGAAATAAGCTCCTGAACTTCCCGCTACGATCACGGTGGAAATCCCCTGTTTTTCATACAATTCTCTTATCCGCTCGATAAACGGCGTGATCGGCTCCATCTCCCGATGAATCACTCTTTGCATCAGTTCATCCCGTATCATAAAATTCGTAGCGCTTGTGTCCTCATCGATCAAAAAAAGAGAAGTTCCGGCTTCCATGCTTTCGATTACATTTGCCGCCTGAGACGTACTTCCACTGGCATCTTCCGTACAAAATAAAACCGTGTCCTTTCCATTTGGAAGATCGTTGATAAACATAGAAATATCCGTCTTTTTAATACTCCGCCCGTCCTCGGCGCGAATCTTTACCGCCGTATCGTCGGTGATCACATACTCCCGTCCGTCGCCTGCAACATGCGGATAAACTCCTGTTTCCAACGCCTTTAACAGCGTAGATTTTCCGTGGTATCCCCCGCCCACAATAAGCGTGATCCCTCTTTTGATCCCCATTCCGCTTATGACTCCCGCATGCGGAAGTGTAATCGTCACTTCCTGCTCCTTTGGAGACTGAAACTTTACTGCGCCGCGCATCGGCTTAGACGAAACGCCGGACTCTCTCGGAAGAATGCTTCCGTTTGCCACAAAAGCGCAAAGTCCGAGTTTCGGAAGCTGATCTCTTATATACCTCTGATCTTCCGCAAGATCTATAATTTTACGCAGACGGGCCGCATCTGCATTTTTATAAAACAAAGAGGCCTTTACACATTCCGGCACAAACTGAAACAGGATCTTCTCAAGCTCCCGCGCATTGATCGTTCTTCCGTTTGCGGGAAAACCGATTTCCATCCGCAAAATGATATCTCCACTGTTCGGATCAAGTCTGCAGGCCGTACGTTCCAAAACTTCCTGCCCGCAGCGGCTTACAGCGATCATCCCACTTTTTCCCGAACCTTTTGCCTGAAAAGCAAACTGATCCGCCTTTTTTGCAAACTGACGCGTCAATTCATCCTGAAGCGCGATCCGCTGATCTTTCCCACAGTAAAGATCACTCGGAAATGCCGCTGCCTTTCCTTCTACATGTATGCTCACCTTTGACGGAGACGCAAACGGATCTCCCTGTACATGATCTATAGACAACACATATCCCGGAAACCGATATGTTCCTTTCGTATCTTTATAAGCAGGATATCCACGATGATCGATCCTGTTCAATAAACTTCTCAAATCTGCTGCTGACTGCATTTTCTCGATTCCTTTCTTCCACTATTTTCCCGCGCCGCGCATCGGCTTACGTTTTACGTTCTTTTACTCTGTCTGCCGTTATCTTAATGTTCTGATTTCACTGCCTGACAATATTCATACTGACGCTTTACTTCAACTTTAAAATCGTACATGAAAACGGGGCCATTTCCAACACATTTTCATATACTTCTCCACTTTCTGCATCAATCTGCTTTCCAATGCCTTCCAAACGAACCTGCCTGTCATTAAAATTCATCACAAAAACAAGACCTTTTCTTCCTGTCTCATCCTCTCTTTTTGCAGCCGTCACGCCATGGGGAAGTCGTTTTAATATGCGGTCGGCAGATGATGCTTCTTTCAACAATCCCGCCTTTATAAACACATCTTTATAAAATGCACTTAGAAACCTCTGATCCGATTCTGCCGAAAGATAATACGCCCTTCCGCTTCCATATGCATTTTCAGTTACTACCGGACATCCTTTATAAAAGTCTTTTTTATAAACAGAGTAAATTTCCGTCTTAGCTTTTGCATGAACGATATCACACATCGTATACGCCGGATATTCTTTTCCGTTATAATCAAAACAATTCTCAAACTCCTTTGACGGCGCGTCCATTTCTTCAGAAACCACCCCGAGTACATCTTCCAACGGATGCCGTCCTATAAAACAAAGATCGGTTTCATTTACAATCCCGCTGAAATACGTTGTCACATAAGTTCCGCCCGCTTCCACGAACGCTCTGACCTTTTCGGAATATCCCTTTTTATACATATAATTAAGTGGCGCCGCCAGAAGCCGATATCCCGAAAAATCATCGTCCATACTTACAAAATCAACGTCCAAGCCACACTCCCAAAACGCACGGTAGTGATCCGTCACACATTTCACATAATCAAGATCCTGACGCGGTCCGCTCGTGTCTTCTACAGCCCACCAGTTTTCCCAGTCAAAAACAATGGCCGCTTTCGCCCTGTTTAAAAAAGTTTTGATCCCGCCGCTTAAGTGCTCCAGCCGCTTTCCTACTTCCGTCACTTCTCGAAATGTTCTCGTATCAGAACCGTTCTTATGATCTACGACTGCTCCGTGAAATTTCTCATAGCCGCCCCTGCTCTTTCTCCACTGAAAATACTGAACCGAATCTGCTCCGTGCGCAACTGCCTGCATAGAAGAAAGCATGTGCATCCCCGGTCTTTTCAGCGGATTGTGAGAACGCCAGCTCACAGAAGAGGGCGTGCTTTCCATTAAAAGAAACGGCTCTCTTTTCAGACTTCTCATAAGAGCATTACCCGCAGATGTATATACCGCCTCCGGCACTTCATCTTTTCTCTCATGCCAAAACGGATAATTATCCCATGATATGATATCAACTGCATTTTTCAGAGTATTGTAATCAACTCCTTTGAAAAATCCCATCATATTCGTCGTTGTCGGAAGATCGGAAAATTCTCTCAATGCATCGGCTTCCATTTTGCAAAAATCTGTAATCTGCTCGGAAGAAAATCTCTTCCAATCTAAAGTCAACGCTGTCGTCAGACATTCGCCCTGCGGAGAAGGGCTGTGGATCTGATCCCAATCTGTATATTTGTGACTCCAAAATCCCGTCCACCACGACGCATTAAGCTTATCCAGTGTTCCGTACTTGTTTTTCAGCCATTCCCGAAACTTTTTCTGACATTTTTCACAATGACATGTGGAATCTTTGAAGTTTCCTCCGAACTCATTGGAAATATGCCAGAGGATCACATTTTCTTTCTTTCCGAATCGCTGCGCAAGAGCCCGGTCTATCTGCTTTACCTTCCGCCTCATGACCGGAGAGGAATAGCAGAAGTTATGGCGCTTCCCCGGCAGGTTTACCGTACCGTCCGCCTGCACCTGAAGCGTCTCGGGATACTTTTGTGTAAGCCAGTGCGGCATTCCTCCCGACGGAGTCGCCAAAACTACCTGTATCTTCCTCTCTCGGAGTTTATCTATAATTTCCTCCAGCCATTCAAACGTATAAACGTCCTCCTTAGCTCTAACTCCGCCCAAGAAAACACTCCGAGCGTCACACAGTTTACATTTGCCTTATTCATCAACTTTAAATCTTCTTCCAATATCTCCGGATATTCGATCCATTGTTCCGGATTATAGTCTCCACCGTGTAATAAGTGTCCTCCTATCATAGTACAACCTCCTGTTTCATTTCGGACAATGTGTGTTTTTGCCGCATTCCGGTAATAATACAGTCTCCAGCTCTTCTTTCTGCAATAAGTATGCCCCGAGATTTTTCAGATGTCAATTATAAAAAGAAACAGAGGCTTTCGGAATCATATCTCAAAAAGTCTCTGTTTCCACTTTATCGAAACATCGTTCGCAAGAACATTGTTTCTAATTATACTTCAAATATCAGATCTCCATAAGACGGCATCGGCCATGCCTCTTTATCAACGATCATCTCCAGCTTGTCGATCGGCGCACGCAGATCCTCCATTGCAGGGCACACTGTCTCATAATAATAAGCCGCTTTATCAGGACCGTCGTCCATGGAAGAAGCCGTCTCCGTCACTTTCTCAAGCTGTGCCTGAGCGCGGCTTGCTTCTTTGAGCAGCACGGTAATCTCATCAAGCGTCGCAAGCTGAACACTGGCATCCACACCTGCGGCTTTTACCGAATTAACCGTATCCGCCAGCGTCTTTGTATATTTAATGATCGCCGGAATAAACTGTTTTCTTCCCATATCGATCATCGTACGAGCCTCGATATTGAGCGCCTTTGAATAATTTTCATAGCGAATTTCCGCGCGGGATTCAAGCTCTGTGCGTGTAAATACTCCGAATTTCTCAAAAAGTTCTACCGACTTATCAGATACAAGCGCCGGGATCGACTCAACCATAGACTTAATGTTTGGAAGTCCTCTTCTTTGCGCTTCTTCTACCCATGCCTGTGAATATCCGTCTCCGTTAAAAATGATCTTCTGGTTCTCGATCGCATATTCCTTGATCAGGTCATGGATCGCTTTTTGAACGTCATCCGCCTGTTCCATAACATCACATGCTTCCGAAAACGCTTCCGCCACGATCGTATTGAGCACAATATTGGCAGATGCGATCGAGTCTCTCGAACCTACCATACGGAATTCAAATTTATTTCCCGTAAATGCAAACGGAGAAGTTCTGTTCCGGTCTGTCGCATCTTTCATCAGATCAGGAAGAGTACGCACACTCGTCTCCAGCTTTCCGCCTTTCAAACTATGTGTCGCCTCCCCTGTACTTACAAGCTGATCGATCACATCCTCGAGCTGCTCTCCAAGGAAAACGGAAATAATTGCCGGAGGCGCTTCATTTGCCCCAAGCCGGTGATCATTTCCCGGATCAGCCGCAGATTCTCTGAGAAGTTCCGCGTGTCTGTTGACCGCTTTCAAAACACATGTCAGAACAAGAAGGAACTGAATATTCTCATGCGGTGTCTTTCCCGGTTCGAGCATATTGATGCCATCGTCTGTTATCAGCGACCAGTTATTATGTTTTCCCGATCCATTCACCCCTGCAAACGGTTTCTCATGGAGCAGACATTTCATTCCGTGCCTGCTTGCCACCCGTTTCAAAGTCTGCATCACGATCTGATTATGGTCTACCGCAATATTCGCTTTTGCATAGATCGGAGCAAGCTCATGCTGAGCCGGCGCAGCCTCGTTATGCTGAGTTTTCGCCGTAACGCCTACCTTCCAAAGTTCTTCGTTTACATCTTTCATAAACGATGCGATTCTCTGTCTGATCGTTCCGAAATAGTGATCGTCCATCTCCTGACCTTTCGGAGGCATCGCGCCAAACAGCGTCCTTCCTGTATAGATCAGGTCTTTTCTCTGAAGAAACTTTTCTGAATCTACAAGGAAATATTCCTGTTCCGCACCGACAGACGGCGTCACTTTCTTTGAAGTTGTATTTCCGAATAAGCGAAGCAGACGCATTGCCTGCGTATCGAGCGCTTCCATCGAACGAAGAAGCGGTGTTTTCTGATCAAGCGCCTCTCCGGTATAAGAACAAAATGCAGTAGGGATGCACAGGATCGCGCCTGCCGCGTCTTCTCTTATAAATGCCGGAGAAGTACAATCCCACACTGTATACCTCTTGCCTCAAACGTAGCTCTTAATCCTCCTGACGGAAACGAGGAAGCATCCGGTTCTCCTTTGATCAATTCTTTTCCCGAAAAACTCATAAGAACTTTTCCGCTTGGCTGGGGAGCCGATATAAATGAATCATGCTTTTCTGCCGTAACGCCTGTTAAAGGCAGGAACCAGTGTGTGTAATGCGTCGCGCCTTTTTCAATCGCCCACTCTTTCATCTCATGAGCTATGACATCGGCCGTCTCCAGATCAAGTTCCCTGCCCTCTTCGATCGTGTGCTTCAGATTTTTGTAAATCTTTTTCGGCAGACGCTCTTGCATCACTGTATCGTCAAAAACATTCTGTCCAAAAATTTCAGCTACATTGATTGCTTCTGTACTCATAATTCACCTTTCCTTCCTACCTTTTAACAAGACTGCATGAACGCTTTTTTGTATCAGACTACTCTATGTATTACTGCTTTTACAATATAATACAAAAAAGATTATGGCATACCATAAATCACCGGAAGCACCGAAGAGAACATTCCGGGATCGTAAGCAGCCGCCAAGATCTCTGGCACTCCCGTGCTTTAGCTCGTTGCTATTACAAAAAGGGCACTCCATGCTATGCTGGAACGCCCCTGTTCATGTCTCTGTCAGTCAGTATAACTCCGCCAACTAAAAAAGGCAAGTATTTTTTTGAAAAATTCAGCCGCCGAAAGCAGACGTCAGATATGCTGCGCCGCTGCTTAAGCTTGTCCGATAGAACCGAATAATTCCATTTTCTCTTTTACAGTAGCCATGATTGCGTCTGTACCCGGTTTAAGAAGTTTACGCGGGTCAAATCCTTTTCCTTCAAGGTCTTTTCCTGCTTCAACATACTCGCGTGTAGCTGCCGCAAACGCAAGCTGACACTCTGTATTTACATTAATCTTAGCAACGCCGAGGCTGATTGCCTTTTTGATCATATCTTCCGGAATACCTGTGCCTCCGTGAAGAACGAGCGGCATATCGCCTGTAAGCTGCTGGATCGCATCCAGAGTCTCAAAACTTAATCCTTCCCAGTTCTCCGGATATTTTCCGTGGATATTTCCGATACCTGCTGCAAGGAAATCGATTCCGAGATCGGAAACCATCTTACACTCCTGCGGATCGGCACACTCGCCTTTTCCGATTACTCCGTCTTCCTCTCCGCCGATAGAACCGACTTCTGCCTCGATGGACATGTTCTTCTCATGAGCGATCTTAACGAGCTCTTTTGTCTTCTCTACGTTCTCCTCGATCGGATAATGTGATCCATCGAACATGATAGATGAGAATCCTGCTTCGATACACTTCATACATCCTTCGTAGCTGCCGTGATCAAGATGCAGAGCAACCGGAACTGTGATTCCGAGTTCTTCCAGCATTCCGTTTACCATGCCTACAACTGTCTTATATCCTGTCATATATTTTCCGGCTCCTTCAGATACACCGAGGATTACCGGAGAGTTGCACTCCTGTGCTGTAAGAAGAATTGCTTTTGTCCACTCAAGGTTGTTGATATTGAACTGTCCTACTGCATAATGTCCTGCTTTTGCTTTTTGAAGCATTTCTGTTGCTGATACTAACATATTGTTTTCCTCCAATTCTCTTCTCCGCGCAGATACATCTCATAAGCAAGCTGCATCTGACCGAAAATGTTAATTTAAGCTCTGCGTTCATTATAGCTTATCTCTTAAAAAAAAGACAATCAAAAATTCGATTTATATTACAGACGTCACGAATGAAATTTCAAATAACGCTCTCATAACGATTTTACAATACTGTTTTCTTCATATTATATTTTGAAAATATCCATAATCCGCTCTTTATATAATGCCTATTATCATAATAAATATTTATGAATATATAGTTTATTATAATTTTACAAAATAACTATCCAAGTGTATAGTATGAATTAAGGGAACACTTTAAAATGCAATTTATGAAAGAAAAGAGGATGAAGTTATGATGTATGACGTAGTGATCATCGGAGCAGGACCGGCAGGGATCAGCGCGGGAATTTATGCGGCAAGCAGAGGAAAAAAAAGTGTTGATCACAGAAAAAAACACCGTGGGAGGATTGATCGGAAAAGTATCTACCGTTACCCATTATGCGGGAATTATGACAGAAGAAACCGGAAGTTCTTTTGCCAAGAGACTGAAAATCCAGGCAGAAAATACAGGTATTGATATCATATACGAAGAAGTGACGCAAGTTGAGCTGCAGGGCAGCATTAAAAAAGTGTTCACAAAAGACGGCGCCTATGATGCAAAAAAAATCGTTCTGGCAAACGGTACAACCCCCAGAAAACTCAACATCCCCGGAGAAGCAGAACTTACCGGCAAAGGATGGGAATGAACGCTCAAAGAGACGGAAGAAAATATACAGACAAAAACATTTACGTCGTAGGAGGCGCGGACGGAGCTGTAAAGGAAGCTCTGTATTTATCAAAATTTGCGAAACAAGTTACGATCATTCATTTTGAAGATACACTCGGCTGCATTGAGGAGTTTAAAAACAAAGCAGAACAAACTCCAAACATAAAACTGCGTTTAGGATCAAGACTTCACGCCGTATATGGAGCAGAACAGGTAGAAGCGTTGGAAATTTCCGATGAAAAGACAGGTTCTGTCGAAAAGATCGCAGACTGCGGATGCGGTATCTTTGTCTACGCCGGAACGACACCGAATACAGAGTTATATTCAGAATTAGAATTAGATAACGGATTTATCCCGGTTGATGAAAATATGGAAACAAACATAGCAGGAGTTTATGCAGTCGGAGATATCCGAGTAAAACAAGTACGTCAAGTATCAACGGCAGTCGCAGACGGAACAGTCGCGGGAATCCATTTGGCAAAATAAAAAAAGTCCGTAAATACGGACTTTCCAAATGACTCCGAGGGGAATCGAACCCCTGATTCCAGCGTGAGAGGCTAGCGTCTTGACCGCTTGACCACGGAGCCTTATTTATATTCGCTGTTTGGTGTTCCTCACAGCGAATATAAATATAACATATGTTTTTACTATATGCAAGTATTTTTT